>Ga0315294_10000570_pt1 | contig 39581 bp, 48 predicted proteins | sample YL17G13_40_MG_FD_203626 | JGI IMG/M metagenome (GOLD analysis project Ga0315294, IMG submission 203626) | Sediment microbial communities from Yellowstone Lake, YNP, Wyoming, USA - YL17G13_40 | ecosystem: Environmental > Aquatic > Freshwater > Lake > Sediment | place: USA: Wyoming | collected... | reverse complement strand
AGCCTTTCTGCATTTCAACTCCATAAAAATTCACAAACAATTTCAATATAATAACCTCTATTATTCTGTATTATAGCATAAATTTCTCAAAAATAAAGCAAATAATTTGATCAGTTAGATATGCCGACTATAAGACAAACTTGCGAAATTATAGAATATTTACTATCTATTTACAATATTTTGAGGAAATTTTCTTTTCTGAGTAGTTTATAGCAATATCAGCAATTTTATTAAATATCCGATTAAATTCAAATACTTCGTTATCACTACATTTACTGAAGCTTTTATCTACTTTAATTAAATCTTTTCTTAACTCTTTTATATTCATACTTTAAACTGTTTGAAGTCTAATATAAAAGTTTTGGGTAATAATGATTGTTGACTTGATAATGTTTATTGTTTAGAGGCTATAAGATAATTTGCCTGAGGTTACAGGAAAGACTTTATCTTAGTTATCACAATATTATTACCCAAGAATAATATATAAAATAGTTTAATCTGTGTCAAGTGCTATTATATAACCATTATACTTGACATTGTATCAAATAATATTATAAAATTTACATTGACTTGATAATTTTATTCTATCAATTATGAAACCCTACAAACTCAATATTGATCAAGAAGAATCTCTTATTGATGATATTAGAAAACTCTTTCGTAAGCAAGATGAATATATTGCTATGTATCCTCGAAGTATTACTGAAATCTCAAATAAATATAATATATCGAGACAGTGGCTTTATTACATTATGCTTAAATACTTCGATGCAAAATGGCTTGAAAAGCGTAAGTATGATATGCTATTTTATGTCTGGATTAGAAAAATAATATATTCAAGAGATAAAGGAAGACGTAAAAAGATTTGACTAACATGACAATATATGCTATAAAATAATTATTGTATTTCATATTTATAAATATATATAAATGTCTGTTAAATTAAGACATTCTTATTTTAGAAGAATAATTACTGATTATCCCCAGACTAGAAAAAACTATTTATCCTCAATAAAATATATGAATAAATTTTTCTATTATCTATCAAAATTATATAAAGATATTGATAAAATAGGAAAACCTAGACTATCTCTATCAGCTCGATTTGAACTTGAAGAACTTCTACTCGAAAGACTATCAAATATATTAAGTAATACGAGTAAATAGTTTACTCATAACTCATTTTATTATTCAATACTAAACCCCATATATGTGTTTTTAATATTCTTTACACTGTGTGAATACTAGTTTATTATTATATTACGTCTGAGGTATATCTGAAAGACGTTACAATGTCAAAGTTCTTTAAAATGATAACTGATAGGGCGTGGGGTGAACACCCAGAGCGTCCTTAAGTCTTTAACTTAAAATAAACAGTCTGGGTGGTATCGAAACGACGTGTTCAGTGATATGTTGGAATTATAGCAATATCTTTTCGACATTTCAAGGGAAGATTTGTAGGTGATTAAACCAAATGCGTAAAGGAACTGTTCGTTATTGTTGAAAGTGGAAGTGCGAACAGTATAATCAAAAGGTTAAAGAGAAGCGCGAAGCTTACGGTCAAGTAATCATGGAGCCGGATTTAACCAAGAAATGTAAAGTCATGCCACACTTTGAAAGAAGAACATAAGACCTCAAGGGGTTGTATCTCACTCTGTGTTAGTGATACTGAGTAAATGGTTAACGGTTTAATTTAATAAAGATTAATTAATATAATGAAAGATCCCAGTAACAAATATCAGAAGTTCAGGAAACGATGGTTATACATTAAGGAGAGGTTAGAATCGGGTAAGAAGGTAAATTATAAATTAAATTCCTCATTAAAAAACGACATCCACGAAATTATTATGTTATAAATATATCCTCATTACTATAGTTACCCTTGTATTATCAACATTAAAAACATACAACTAATAATATACAAAAGCATTGACATTGTATTTTACATATTGTAAATTAATACTGTAAATATATAATATAAATAAATGAAAGAAGTATTAATACAATTTAGGATTGAAAAAGATTTAAACTCGAAATTCAGAAAGAAATTAAAATCGGAAGGAAGAACTATGAATGGTATATTAAGAGTATTTATTGAAAAGTATATAGAAAATAAAATAAAGATATAATTTTTTTTATAGAAGAGTTTACACTGTATGAATACCTAACAAACAGTATTATAAAAATTATTTTTTTGTAGAGGAATTTACACAGTGTGAATAGCAAGTTTAATATAATGAAAAACAATTTTGAAGAAGAAAACTTAGAAGATGAAGATGAGGGCTATAAATATGATGAATGGGAAGAGATGGAGAATAATAATAATTTACCGAGGGAATATATACCTCCCGACAGAAAGGACTATTAATGAGATACACAATTATTGACTGTAAAAATATAAGGATAAACGATTGGAATAGAGAAAGAAAGGCATTAGCTACAATAGCATTTATTATGTCATTAATAGTATTTATTTCAATTCTTTACATTTTTGGATAATGAAAAAACAGAGAGAAATAAAATTTAGAGTGTGGGATAAAAAGAATGAATGTTTTATTAAAGATGACGATTACTCTGGGCCAATAGCAGATTCAGAATGGATAAACATTAATGAACTTATCAAAATGTATGAACGTACTGGATTTATTCTAATGCAATATACAGGGAATAAAGATAAGAATGGAAAGGAGATTTATGAAGGAGATATTGTTAAAGATGGGAAATGGATATCAATAATAGAATGGGATGGATTCAGTTGGGTAGATACCATAATTGGAAAAAGAGATTCTGAAGATGGAAGAACAGCAATACTAGATGAAAATGAAACAGCAAATTTTGAAGTAATAGGTAATATATATGAAAATCCTAATTTATTGAAACCAAAAAGTAAATGAAAGAAACACAAACTTTTAAAGAATGTTTATTATTTATAACAGATGCATTTTTACTGGTAGGAGAAGCTTTTAAAAGAGCTATTAAAACTGCAAAAAAATTAAATCAATATAAATCGTTATATTAATTAATTTATTTTTTAATTTTAATATTATGATTAAGCCTAAAGAAAAATCCTTAGCTGCCAAAAAAGATGTAGTCTTGCTCACCAATTCACAGGATACAGGACTTGAATTTGGAGACAAGCTACCAATGAAGTATCTTTCTATACTTCAAAGCAGCGGACAGTCTCAATACTTTACAGATGGAGAACAGATTGCGATTAAAGACTATGGTAAATTATTTTTATATGAAAAAGGTATTGATCTTGGTACAGAAGATCTACTTGACAGCGTAGAGGGAACGATTATGAGAATTACAAGAGGTTATAAGATACTAGGTTATAAGTTAAACAAGAAAGGTGAAAAGATACCAGATAGACAGAATGTAATAAGATCCGGAAAGGGAATATTTAAAGACAAGGAAAGTTATATGAAGAATAATCCAGAGGAATATATTGAAAATCAAGTAGTAATAATTCTAGCGCTATACGATCCACAAAAAACGGTAAATATGGTAGTTGCCGGAGAAGCGCCATTCATTCGATATAATGTAGCAAAATCCGCGTATGGAGCAACATTTACCCTTAAAAGCGAAATGGACAAGGCGATTGCTAAAGTCCCAGTATATGGAAAAACTAATAGTAATAATGTTGAATCTGAAGTCTTTATACTCGTTATAAAAACAAAAAAGGTTAGAAATGACAATCAGCAGGAATATTATGTGCCTACATTTCAGGTTAAAGTAAATAAACCAGAGGTAGCATTAAATTATAGACCCATTGCTCAAGAATGGAAGAAGCGTGAGTTCTTTACAGAAGATGAAGTTGTAGATCCAGAAGAAGCAAGTAAAGCATTAAAAAGTGGAAGCACAGTAGAAGAACGAAATGATAATAAGAATCTTGAGGATGAAATGGAAAAGTTAGAGAAAGAAGATGTAGATGATGACGAGAAAATTGATATTGAAGATTTACCTTTTTAAATAATTTATATGGCAAACGATAAAATACGAAAAATGACAAGAGAAAAAGTTATGAAGGTACTTAGAGGAATCGGTAATTACAGTCATAATAGTATTGAAAACGATTATAACAAGAAAGCATTATATATAAAACTTAATGGAGAGACTAGATTTGTTGGAAAGATAATTGAAGATTGTTATATTCGGGAATTTCCATTTAATAGGGCAGTCAAGTGGGCTACAAGAGAGATCAGTGTTGATAGTAGTGTATATGATCACATCAATAAGGATATAAATAGAATTGTATTTACAGATACAGACAAAAAGAAAACCTATGTAATAGGAAAAAGAACATTCAATAAGTACATGAGAAAGGCTGACTATGGTGAAGGAGAACAGTATTATATTTCAAAAGAGAAGCTAAAGAGAGTGAAATTCAGAATCACACCCTATATTTCAAATAAAAATAGTTTATGTTTAAACTTAGATATAAAGAAAGCGATATACAAAAACAAATAATGGAGTATCTCAGGTGGAAGAAGATATTTTGTTGGCGAAATAACTCCGGAAGAATAAAAATTGGCAAATTTGGAGAAAAGGAAAGATGGATGCAAATTGGTATGAAGGGACTCCCGGATATTATGGCAGTCTTAAAAGGCGGCAGACTATTCGGTATTGAAGTTAAATCACATGATGGAAAACTTACAAAGATCCAAGAAGATACAATAAATCAATTAAGGGAAATAGGAGCATTATGTATTGTTGCAAGATGCATTGAAGATGTAGAAAAGGAACTTAAGCAAAATAGATCGAGAGGTAGTGATAAAAGAAAGTGGCAAGATGAACTCAATTATAACTAATTTTTGAAATGAAAAAACAAAGAGAAATAAAATTCAGAGCTTGGGATAGGAAAGAAAGAAAGATGTATTATAATGATTCTAATTTTCAGGAAAGGGATGATTATAATGATAATTGGGAATCTGAACTTTTATGTATTAGAAGCATTAATGAATTATCTAAAAATAATAATATTATTCTTATGCAATATGTAGGAATAAGAGACGTAAATGGAAAGGAGATTTATGAAGGAGATATATTAGATGATGAAACCTTTATTGCCTGTAATCTTTTTTATAATAATTTAGGAACTGTAGATTTGCCACTACAAGAGCAATGGATTGAAATAACTACTGATTTAGAAAAGAGAGAAATAATAGGTAATATATATAAAAATCCAGAATTACTAAAAAGATGAACAATATAAGGTGGGAATATACAAAAAAAGAAAAACAAAAAGCTGAAGAGTGGTTAAAGTCCTTTAAAAAACTTGAAGATATTAGAATAAGTAAAACCCTTAAATTAAAACCTCGTCTCATATATGTACAATAATTATGAACAGAAAAGACCTTTTAGTTGAAACAGCAAGAAGAATTAATAATGAAAAATATCAATTCTATACTCCCATTGGCAAGGGGGAACTATTTATTAATTTATTTGCAAGCGGAAAGTATTTTATATTGCTCTTTTCAGCGGCAAATGGTGTAGGAAAGACTCGGCTTGGAGTGAATATACTGGCTCATCTCATGTATCCCTGCGGCAACAAATGGTTTAGTGGAGAATTATTTAAAAAATGGAAGTATATTAAGAGAGCTAGAATAATATCAGATCCAACTACAGTTAAGCAGACAATTATAAGAGAGTTAAAGGATCAATTTCCGGCTGGAAGATACGAAACAAATAAGAGCGGCAAGTTCTATGATTACTACTGGAAAACTGATAACGGATGGGAATTTGATATTATGACATATGATCAGCAAGTGAAAGAATTTGAATCAGCTACACTTGGTCTAGTATGGTTTGACGAACCGCCTCCTAAGGCGATATTTAAGGCAACTGTAGCTCGAATGCGAAAGGGAGGCATAATATTCATTACGGCAACTCCTCTTACTGGCAGCGCTTGGCTCTATGATAGTGTAATATCTAATCCTAATAATGAAAAAGGCTATAGGACATTTATTGAAGCTGAAATTGAAGATGCATGCAGGACTCATGGAGTGCGAGGATTCCTCGAACACAATAATATATTGAAAATGATTGCTCAATATGATGAAGAAGATATGCAGGCTCGTATATTTGGCAAATTCCAGCACCTTGTTGGGCTTGTATTTAAGAAGTTCAGCAGGCAGTTTCATATTGTAGAACCGTTTGAAATTAATAAAAAGGATTATGTAGTAATTGAAGCTCTTGACTCGCATCCGCGCAACCCGGATGCAGTAACATGGACTGCAATTAATAGGCAGGGAACAAAGTATATTGTTGATGAAATATATAAGAACTTCGACGATATTGACGAACTTGCTGATATTATTAAGGGGAAGTCATCAAATATGAGAATAGCTAAAAGGATTATTGATCCAAGCGCCTTTGGAGATGATCAACACAGAATGAAGGGAGAATTAAATCTCGCAGAAGAATTATCGAGGCGAGGACTCTACTACGAAAGGGGATCAAAGGCACGAACAGAGGCAATAAAACGTACAAGTAATGCTCTATCATTTCAAGAAAGTGCAGGAGTAATAACATTACCACCGGAATTATATATTTTCAACAAATGTTATCGTACAATATGGGAGTTCGAACATTGGCAGTGGGACGAATGGAGAGGAAAGTCATCTGAGAATAAGAATCCAAAAGATAAGCCTCAGGATAAGAATGATCACATGATGGAAAATATCGGAAGAACTTTACTAGAAGATATATCGTTTTCAGAAATGGATGAGTATATTCTAAGACAATCGCAAGATAGACAGACAAATATACGAGATGATCCTTTTGACTAAAAATCCCATAATAGGCTATAATTTGATATGTCAAATAATGAGATTAAAATGATTAATGCGCCTATTACTCTATGGGAAGCCGCAATGATTAGGAAACTCAGAAAGTATAAGTATGGCAAAGTTACAGTTCACATACAGGGGGGTAATCCAGTTTTTCTATCAATCAAGGAAAGCAAGAAGATTATCAAAGAAGAAGGATTAAATCTTGAAGGATCAGTTGCAATAGATCCACTGCTTCCAAGTTCCTTATAGAATTGAGATTTATTTTTAAAATTATGTTACAATAAACTTGATACTGTTTAAACTATTAAATATATTGTCATGATAAGAAAGAAAAGATATGTTCCTGTTAGAAAAGAAAACGAATTTATATACGAAACTGGGCCAGTTAGAGATAGAGGCGTATCACTTGAAGGCGGAGTAGAATTACCAGAAGAAAGAGTAAGAGTAAGATCAGGAAATAAGGGAGGAATACCCACTCCGATCGGAGCTAAATCCAGAAAAGATAATAAAAAGTCCTATGTACCGCTAGGTACTGAAAGAAAAACTTCGAGAGGAGAACTACTAAAAAAAAAGAAGAAGAAAATAAACGCCTTTGATCTATCTAAAAATCAATTTAACAATTTACTTGTAAATGTTAAAAGCGGACGACGAATTTCAACTGTATAACATTATAAAACCTAATAAATATGAATGAAAATAATAATACTAACCTCGATATTGATATAACAAAATTACAGCAGCAGGTACTTGATGAATATACAAAGGCAAAAAAGGTATTTGATAGCAAGATATCAGAATGGCTAAAGAGACTTAAACTATATAATAATCAGAGAAGAGATAAGGAAGCAATCGGTGATCCGCTGCTATTTACAGTATTTCAGACGGTTCTAGCAGCTCTATATGATGATAAACTAATTACTGAATGGGAAGGAAGAGAAGAAGGCGATCAGGAAGTAGCTGAAAACCTTAATTATCTATCTGAATATGATTTTGATTTAATGGAAATGGAAAGAATAAATTATGACTGGGATTGGGACACATGTTTTTTTGGAAGAGGAATTGTATGTCTTTCAATATTTAGTCGAGATAAGGATAAGATGTGTCCAATGCCTGAAGTTGTAGATCCAACAACATTTCTACGAGATCCAAGAGCAGTTTCAATTAATGGTGATGCACTCGGTCGAAATTCTGCTCGATTTTTAGGGAGAGAAATTCAAATGCACAAGTACGAACTTGAAAACGATTCAAATTATTTCAATATTGACAAGATTAAATATACTATTAATCCTCCGGATTCACTTATTGAGAAGGCAAGACAGGAGAGAGATAATGCACAGGGCAGGGAATTTGAGTCTAGTCGTGAAGATATTAGAGGGAACGAAACGTACGATTTACTAGAATGGTACACGATATTTGAAGGTAAGAAAGTAATCTGTTCGTGGGCTAATGATAAGAATCTTCTTATAAGATACCAAGAACTTGACGATGATAAATGGTCTTTTGTTGATAGAAGTCTATATCCTATCTCACATGATTGGGATGGCGTAAGTATTCCTGATGTAACTGAAGATAAGCAGAGAGCCAGAAGTATTATCCAAAATCTTGCATTAAAAACTATGAAGGCTGATATCTATCCGATGTATATATTTGATGAAAATCGTATAAAGAATAGGAATAATCTTAATTTTGAATTTAATAAGTTTATTCCAGTTCGAGGCGATACAACAACAGCAGTATCTCCAATGAATAAGGTTAATCCAAACTTAAATCTATATGATCATATCCTGCAAACTCTTGATTCTGCGTCTCAGAGAGCAACTGCTTGTTACTCAGAAGATACACAAACCCTAACTGAAAACGGGTGGAAATATTATTGGGAGATTGATAAGGAAAAGATAGCAACTTATAATCCCCAAACAAAGAAAATTGAGTATCATAAACCACTCAAAAAATTGGTCTATAAATATGAAGGGGAAATGTATCATTATTATAGAGCAAAAGGTGTTGATTTAATGGTTACACCGGAACATAGAATTTGGCATAGAACTGATAGTGGAAATGGGGTAGTGGGTAATTGGTCTTTGATCCCTGCTAATAAGATAAAATCACAAAGAATAGAGTTTGCTGTAACGGCAGACTGGGACGGAGTTGAACGGGAATATATGGAGATCAAGGAAATTCCCTATCAGAATCAGACACAATATAATAGTGGAGATTATAAATTTAAACTTGATGATTGGGTTGAATTTCTGGGATATATTGTGTCTGAAGGATACATCGGGGCTTTAGAAAAGAACAGAGGGGGATACTTCATTCAGGTAACACAAAAAAGAAAAGAGAAGATAGATAAAATAAGACAATGTTTAGTAAGACTAGATATCAAATTTAAAGAGTACTTTTCAAAAAGTGATTGTTGTATAAAATTTTACATATTCAATAAAACTTTGTGGTATTGGTTAAAAAAGAATATTGGGGATTTCTCTTATAATAAAAGAGTGCCTAGTGAGATTAAGATATTATCTACTCGACAATTAAAGATATTCTTTGATGCTTATATGTGTGGGGATGGCAACTTTGGAAAAAGAGAAGGAGAACACAATGGAACTGCTACAACGGTTTCTTCCGTATTAGCTGACGATTTACAAGAAATATCATTAAAGTTAGGTTATAAAACGAAACTCACCTACAGAGAATCACAAGATCCAAGTCATTTACCAACATATAGATTAGATTTTGTTTTTAACGATAGAAAGAAAGACTGGGTAACACCAAGAATAGACATAAAAGATAATTTAAAGTTTGAAAAATATAATGGTATGGTATATTGCTTTCAAGTTCCTAATCATTTATTTGTTACTAGAAGGAATGGACTAATCTCAATTCAAGGCAATACTCCCGAAATTCAGCAAGGCGTAATGAGTGAGGAACAGAGAACTCTTGGAGAACTCAATCTTGTAGCCGCGCGAGTAGATACTCGGTATTCACTTTCGGCAAAGATATTCGGATGGAGTGAGAAGGCATTTTGGAGACAGTGGTATAATCTATATAAGAAACATTTTAAATCCAAAATTGACGAAAAAATTGTTAGAATAAGTGGCGCGTTTGGCGCAAGGTGGAGGAAGCTTACAAGAGAAAATATAATATCTGAATTTGATCCGGATGTAAAAATCGAGAGTAGAATACTATCAGAAGCGAAAAAGGTCAGAAAACAACAGATGCTGGGTAATTATATGAATATTGTAATGGAAGATCCAAGCGCTAACAGACGATATGGTATAAAGAAACTTGGAAAGTTAGCTGGACTTGATAAGGATGAGATTGAAAGGCTGCTGCCCCCTACTCCCGATGAACTTATTGCAGAAGAACAGAATAAGGTACTAAGTAATAATAAGACAGTTCCAATACTTCCAAATGATAATCATGTAGTACATCTTGAAATACATACAAGAGCAGCAGAAACACCTGCAAAATTTGCTCATGTAGAAGCTCACAAGGAAGCAATCAGATTGAAAAAAGCAAATCCAGATCTATTTCCCGAAGAGGAAGCAGAAGCAGAAACAGGTCTGCTACCGGAACAGAGAGGAAATGTAAAGGCAGAACAACCACAAAATATACCGAGTGCAGTTAATCAAGTAAAAAGTATTGCAGGAGAAGAAACTGCTCCAGCAGTATCAAATGCTACAAATGGATAATAATATACTATTTAAAACAAAAAAAGATATTGAAGAAGCAATTTTTAAGCTAAGAGAACTTGAAGTAAATGAGGGATGGCGGCTTGTATGTGATATTTTGAGAGAGAATATTAAGGTACTTGAAGGAGAAATACTTGATCCTGAAAAAAAAGTAAATAATACTGAATTAAACTTATTAAAGTGGAAGAGACGTTATCAAGAATTACTGATAGATACACCTAGTAGATTAATTGGTCAGCTTGAGAACCCGGAAGGAGAAATGAAAGAACTAGATCCATATGATAAATAACGGAAATACCGATTTTAATTTTTATATTTTTATAATATGTTAAATAATAAGTATATTGAAAATGAATTAGAATATGAAGAAGATGAGGAAGAAACAGAAGATGAGCCTGAAGAAGAAGAAACAAATGGCAAGGAAGAGGAAGAAGAAACAGAAGAAGGTAAAGAGGAGGAAACAGAGGAAGGGGAAGAAGGAGAAGGAAAAGAGAAGAAAGAAGAGGAAGAGGAAGAGGAAGAAGAAGAAGAACCATATAACCCTCTAAGAGAAGAAAAAAAAGAGGAAGAGGATAAGAAGCCTAAAAGCATGGATGAAATTGCTGATGAAGATAAGGAAATAATAAAAGCGGAAGTAAAGAGAGAAACTCAGCCTATAATCATTACTCAAGAAGTTGATCAATATCTAAGAGAAAAGCCGGAGCTTGACAGCTATAGAACACAAATAATCGAAACAGCAAAGAAGTTGCCTCAACTCAAAATTGATGCAGTTGCAAGAATTGTCATTCCCGATAGTGTATATATTAGAATGGGAGCAGACATGGAGAAGAAGGCAAGTAGTGAAGCAAATAGAAGTAAAACAGGTGGAAGCAGTAAGAGAGCAACAGGAACTACAGGTATTCCAGATGTAAACAGCATGAATCCAAATGAGAGGGAAATGATGAGAGAGCAAGTTAAAACGGGCAGATTTAAAGTTTGACATATTATGTTATAGTGTGTTAATATTTATCAATAAAATAGCTAACTGAAATACAGAAGCGTTTTTTTATTCTTTAAACATTAAACAGTTTAAAGAGTCGAGAAACGCTTTTTTGTTTATTTATATTATTTTTTAAGATATTAAAATGGCTGCAACAACTACCACAGAAGTAACTCATGCAGTTAATAACTTCTATGACAGAGCGTTATTAGACAGAGCTACTCCTTTATTACTTCATAATAAATATGGTCAGATACGTGATATTCCCAAAGGAAATACAAATGTTATTAAATTTAGAAAATATGGTGCATTAGCAGTTAATACTACTTCACTAACTGAAGGAGTAACACCTGCTGGAAAGCAGTTAAGTGTCACAGATATTACCGCAACTGTTAGCCAGTACGGTGATTATGTTACACTATCAGATTTTGTTCAGATGACTACTCTCGATCCAATTCTTACTGAAACAGCAGAAGTATTAGGAGAACAGGCAGGACAATCGCTTGACCAAATTATTAGAAATATTGTTGCTGCTGGAACAAGTGTTCAATATTGTGATGTAACAGCTCCAAAAGCAAATGCTGCAAGAAGTGATGTAGCTGCTGCGGATGTTATTGCTGCTGATGAGGTTAGAATAGCTGTAAGAACACTCAAAGTTAATAATGCTCCAAAGATTACAAAGATGGTAAATCCTGATAATGGATATGCCACTACTCCAGTCAATTCATGTTATGTTGGTATCGTACATCCGAAGGTAGCTTATACACTAAAAGGTTTAACTGGATTCGATCCAATAGAAAAATATGCAAGAATGATCCCGGGTGGAGCGATGGAGGGAGAAATTGGAAGATTAGATGAAGTACGATTTATTGAAACTACTTATGCAAAGGTATTTACAGGTGAAGGAGCAGGTTTAATAGATGTATATGCAACATTGATACTTGGAAATAACGCATATGGTGTAACTAGAATTAGTGGAGAGGCTCTTAAGAATATTGTCAAACCGCTTGGTTCAGCTGGAACAAGTGATCCACTTGATCAGAGAACAACTAGCGGATGGAAGGCAACACTAACATCAGCAATTCTACAACAGTTATATATGTTAAGACTGGAATCTGCTGTTGCTGCTTAAAATAGAATAGAGACAGTTATTAAAATTATATTATTTTTTATATTAATAAAATGGCTGATAAATACGAAGAGGGATTGTATAATCAATCTCTAACAAATGCTTTACTTAGGAATGGTATTCCTACTCCGGGTAGTATATATTATCTTGATCCTACTAATGGAAGTAATAGTAATGATGGAAAATCTGTTAATCAAGCGTTTGCTGGTCTAATATATGCAGAGGATCATCTAACAGCAGGACAGCATGATGTATTAGTATATCTTGCTGGAAGTACCTCGCTGCAACTTGCTGAGAGTCTTACATGGGATAAGGATTATACTCACTTCATAAGTATGGCTGCTCCAAGTTGGGTTGGATGTAGAGCAAGAATTATGCATAATGCAAACTTTAGTCCAATGATAACTTTAAGTGGAAACGGATGTATATTTGCAAATCTATATTTCAGTTATGGAAGAGGCGGGGCAGATAATCATATTCTAATGGCTTCAACTGGAGATCATAATTATTTCAAGAATGTAAACTTCGCAGGTATGCTTAATGATACAGAGGCTCAAGATGCTTCAAGTGTAGCTCTACAGATGGTTGGATCTCATAATAACTTGTTTGAAGATTGCGCATTTGGTGTAGGAAGTATTGCAAGAACAGCTGCAAATACGTTAGTAGATTTCACGACAACTGCATCTGGACAGAATTACTTTAAGAATTGTAAATTTATTTCGTGGTCAACTGCGGCAACTCCAACTCATATCAGAATCGCAGATGGAATGGTAGATAGATTTATTGTACTTGACGATTGTCTATTTGTTAATGAAGGCACATCACTTACGCAGGTAATTGATGATAATCAATCTGCTGCTAGTACAATGAGATTTGTTGTAATTAAGGGTGATACAATGATTGTAGGAGCAGATGATTGGGGAGATGCAACATCAGCAGTTAATATATGGCATAAGAGACAAAATGATACAGCAAATATTTGGGGCTTACCTGCAAATCCAGCAGCAAGCTAACATTTAATTGAATAAATTAATTATTAGAATGAATATATGAAAACATTATATAATAATACGGATCTTGATTTAATTAAAGGTGAATTTGATCCGAGACAGACAAGAGAAGTATCAGATGAAGAAGGTGAGAGACTACTTAAACTATATCCAAAAGATTTAGTTGAGAGAAAAGTAGTAATTAATGATAAGAAACCTAGTAGAAGAAGAAGATAACTAAATTCAGAATTAATAAAGCTGAGGATTTTTTGTTAGGCAGAGATCGTAAGGAAACCCCCTATGGTGAGGGGGTTTTCTTTTATCTATGGAGATATATGTTATTTACATTATTTAAGTAAAAATGTTATACTTTATACAGTTTAAACTATTAAATATTTAACTTTATGTATATAGATATGTCAAAAAAAGACAAACAAAAGGTGAATAAGATTACACCTGAAAGCATAAAAAAAGAATCTAAATCCCTTAGTACAGCTGAAGTCGATAGAGTCTCTAGTGATAGAGTATCCGCAATGGACAAACTCCTTTCAAAACAGCCAAGAATGCACATTATGATACCGCTTGGAATCGGCGAAAAGAAGGGAGCAACACATGAAGTATGTATTAATGGATGGGTAAAATCTTATCCGAAGGGAGTAATGCTTGAAGTACCAAAGACTGTATTTGAACTTCTCGCAGAACATTTCAATATTACTCAAAGTGTTGGAAAAGAACTTGAAATTGATCGAGATACTGAAACACAACGGGCATTATCTGGAAGATAAGAATATTATTTTAGTATTATATTAAAATGACTCCAATTCAACTTGCAAGCTATGTACGCCTCAAGACTAAAACTAATACAACAACATTCACAGACGCCGATATTATAGTGCTTGCAAATATCTATATAGACGACTTTGCAAAGGAAATACTGAAAGTCAATGAAGATTATTTTGGAATGCCCCATACCGCAAATCTTACAGCAAATCAAAGAGAGTACCCGTTCCCAGCCGAAATACTCAATCAAATTAAGTTTTTGGAAGCTAAACTCGATGGCACGAATTGGATAAAACTAAAAGAATTTGATCTAAATACATATAGCAGAACTACAGATGAATCCACAATAACAAGCAATTTTAGTAATAATGAAGATGAAGCATTTTACGATCTATTTCGAAATTCGATTTGGATATACTCTGGTACAATTACAGATGTAACATCTGGATTGAAGTTATGGTCTTTTGACTATCCCGCCCATCTTACAGACCTATCTCTTTCAACAGATATTTCAGTTGATCCTACAACTACTACAGGCGGATTTCCAAGAGCATTTCACGAACTCTTATGCAGACGAATAATTATTGAAAAAAAAGGAATGGGAGATAAACCTATACCACTAACTGATAATGAACAGTTATTCAAATTTGATTTTGAAAACGCGCTTGACTCGCTTCGACCTGCTAATCTCGATAGGGCTGTAACAGGAACATTACCAGACGAAGAAGATGAGTCTGATAATGGATACGATTATTAATTTTTAATAAGTAAATATGAATAAAATATCGAAATATATCTTTTACTTGAAAACATTAAAACAGGTAAGAGAAAGAATTGAATCAATGAAGTTAAATATTGAACTATATACTAATTTTATTAGCGAATACAATAAGAGTAATAAAGTTACTCAAATTTCTTTGAAGAAACAGAATAAGAAGGCTACTCCTGAATTTAAGCTTGGAAAGCATGAGATAAGTCAGCTATCTGCTAAAGTCAGCGAGTGGAGTGTTGCTATTGAATCAAACGAGAGACTAATTGAACTTATTGAACAGAAGATGAAGATTACATTACAACTTAAGTTATTTAAAAGATAGAAATGCCTATTGTTAGTGTAATTATACCGGCTCGTAATGAAATATACTTGCAAAAGACAATCGAAAATATACTAGCAAATACAGAGGGAGATATCGAAGTTATTGCAATACTGGATGGCTACTGGTCTAATCCGCCAATTAAGGATGATCCAAGAGTTCTTCTTATTCACCATACAAACGCAATAGGACAGAGACAGTCAATTAATGAAGGCGCAAGAATAGCAAGAGGTAAATATGTATTGAAGTGTGATGCTCACTGTGCATTCGATAAGGGATTTGATGTCAAGCTCGCAGCTGATTGTGAGTATGACTGGACTATTATACCAAGAATGTATAATCTCGATCATAATACATGGTTGCCTAAGATGCATAAGAGAACTGATTATATGTATATAAGTAATGCGCCCGGGAAGGAACTGAGAGCCCTATATTATAATAAAAGACATTCTCATAGCGATAGTCTAATTGATGATGTAATGACAGGGCAGGGAGCCTGTTTTTTCATGCAGAAGGATCGCTTCTGGGAACTTGAAGGAATGGATGAGAATCATGGAAGCTGGGGGCAGATGGGAGTTGAAGTAGCGCTTAAGGCATGGCTATCCGGAGGATCTCTAAAGGTAAATAAAAAGACATGGTTCAGCCATTGGTTCAGAGGAGAATCATCTGGATTTCCTTATCCCATAAGTGGAAAGGATGTAGCAAAGGCAAGGAGTTATTCAAATGATCTTTGGAAAAATAATAAGTGGCATAAGCAGGTAAGAACACTTGAATGGCTACTAAATAAGTTTAATCCTCCAGACTGGGAAAGCAAACCGATAGATAATGATATTGAAAGAAAATATTATGAATATATGATAGGAGGCGGTAGGATGCCTAAATGGAGGGGTGTTGATGTAATTAAATACCCAAATGATTTAATTCTCTATGAAGAAGCATTATACAACAATAAGCCTGACTTCATTGTAGAAACAGGAACATATAGGGGAGGAAGTTCTTATTTTCTAGCAGATATATGTGAGCTAATTGGACATGGACATGTTATTACAATAGATATGCATAATCATCATCCGCCAAAACATAAACGAATTACTCATATTATAGGACGTTCTACTGATAGTAATACATTAAAACAAGTAAAGGAACTTGTAGGAGATGGTACTTGTATGGTAATCCTTGATTCAAATCATCATAGAAGTCACGTAAAAAGAGAATTACATTTCTATAGTGATATTGCAACAAGAGGACAATATATTGTAGCAGAAGATACTAATTACAAAGCAGATGGTAACATAAATGGAGTAGAAGAAGCTGTAACATGGTTTGTCAAACGCAATAAAAATTACAAAATTGAAAATCCGGAGAAGAAATATATTTTTTCATTATGTCCAAATGGATGGATCAAAAAGCAATAGATACAACAATAATATATTATACAGACAATACACTTGAGAAACACTTTGAAGAAAAAGTACAGGATTATCTTATTAACGCATCAGATGGAAAGAAGATAATATCAGTCTCGCAGAAGCCGATGTCGTTTGGAGATAATATATGTGTTGGAGATATAGGGCGTTCTCATCATTCACTATTCTATCAGACTCTTATTGGAGCAGAAGCGGCAAAGACAAGGTATATTGCCCTTGCTGAACATGACTGCCTATACACAAAGGAACATTTTAACTGGATTCCACCAAGTGATAATATATTCTACTATAATGTCAATCAATGGCTTGTTCAATGGAATAATAAAATTGCGGGTCAATATTCATACTTCCGAAGGAAGTGTATGTCCCAACTGATATGTAATAGAGAATTATATATACATGCAGTAAAAGATAGATTAATACTACTTGAAAATGGATATATTATAAAGAAGGGAAAACTCGGCGCATGTGAACCCGGTGTATGTGATAATCGAGTTGCATTTATTCGAAATAAAGCCGAACTTGCAAAATTCAAAGATATCGGAAAACAAGAGAAATTTAAAGCAATGGGATTCAGAACAACTATTCCAAATCTCGATATTCGTCATGGTGATAACTTTAGCGGCAACAGGCGGGCAAATAAAAAGTGTTATTCAATTCCATACTGGGGATCATTTCATAAGGTAATGGGAAAAGTTCCTCCGGGCAGATGGTATCAAGAGGCTGTAATTAATGAAATTGGAATGACTGTAAGCCGAAAAAAGGATACAAGCGAGAAAAGATGGAATAATTTAATTAAACCATTAATTCCTTATAAAAAAGGAGAAAACAGAATGTTTATTGAACTTGGATGTAATGCTGGATTTTATTGCAGAAAGATGGCTGACTTAGGATATAAATCAATTGGAATTGAGAAGGAAGTTGAATTTATACGACACGCCTGCTTTTGGGAGTCATGCGATCCAAGGGGAGTTAAGATTATTGAAGGCGATATAAACAATTATGAAATACCATGTTCAAGTATTGTACTTATTGCAAATGTTCACTACTGGCTGACAACATTAGAACTTAATACTTTAATTAAAAAACTTAGAGAAAAATCGTTATATGTAATTGTAGTTGGCAGACATAACCCTTCTCCAAAACATAAATCACCATGTGATTCTGAATTTCTTAAAATAAGCTTTAGTGGATGGGAAATTAAAGATATTAGATATGGTATCAAGCACTATTCGATTATATTTAAAAATCCGGATCTAATTGAAAAAGATGTAAATGAGATATTTCCTTTTCAGCAGTTATCAAATAGTAAACGATTTCTTCCTTCCTTTGAGAAATTTATTAGACTTGTATTATCAGAAAGAAAATTTAATCCATTAAAGACTGATTATTATAAATACTTAAAATGGAGAAAATTTGATGATATTAAATCAATAATAAAAAAACATATAAATCTTATAGTGAATATAAAACAAAATGGAATTACAAAAGTCTTAGAAATTGGAAGAATAGTAAATGGAAAGTATGAAAAAGATAGACTTGTAGATGGTGATCATAGATATATTATTGCAAAAACAGTAGGAATAAAGAAAATTATATGTAAAATAAATAAATAAATTTTTATAACAATAATATGGCAACAATAATATTACCTATAAGTGGTGCAATGCTGGATGCTACTACTCCACCCGGAATAGCATTTATAAATAGCAGAATGAAACTACTTTTTGACGCTGATACAGCAGAGATATGTTACTGGATATTCAGAATGCCTGCAGATTATTCTTCTGGATTGATAGCTAAACTTCAGTATTCTATGGTAAGTGCAACAGCGAATGAGGTTGAATTTGAAATTTCAGTAATGGCAGTAACGCCTGACGATGCAGCTGATATCGACACTAATAGTTACGCTTCGGTGAATAACGGCTCTGAAACAGTACCCGGCACAGCAGGATACATGAGTGAAATATCAGTAGCTCTGTCAAATGCTGATTCTGTAGCGGCTGGTGATTGGGTTTGTATTAGAATTGCAAGAGACGCTGATGACGGAACTAACGATGACGCAACTGGCGATGCTGAATTGTGGAATGTATCACTCGAATATACGGCGAGTTAAAATTAGTTTTTTATAAATGTCAATACTTTTTGCGGCAGCTTCAAGTGAATATTTGGAAATTAACGCAACTCCTGTTACTGCGCCTCCTTTCACACTTGCTTGTTGGTTTTATGCGGATGCTAATACAGGGGCATATTCTCTAGTATCTTTGGCAGATAAAGATACTGATTGTAATTATCACCAGATTGTTCTGAGGGGAGATTTGACAAGTGATCCGATTTTAGCTACTAGTAGAAACTCAACAACTACTCCATCTGCTACAACTTCCTCAGGATATTCTCTTAATACTTGGCACCATGCCTGCGGTATTTGGGCTGCTACAAATAGCAGAGCAGTTTATATAGATGGCGGCTCGGTGGGAACGGATACAGCAACTTGTGCGAGTACAGACATGGATAGGGTGAGTATAGGAAGGCTTGGAGATAGCACGCCTGGCAGATATATGTCTGGAAGAATAGCAGAGGCGGCAATTTGGAATGTTGCATTAACGGCAGCAGAAGTTGCAACTTTAGCTCTTGGAATTTCGCCACTTCAAGTAAGGAAGGCAAGTCTTGTTGCATATTATAGATGTATTGATGTTACCGATCTAAATGACTTAATTGGCACAGGAGATATGACTGCATATAATACACCAGCTTCTGCTGAACATGCTCCTGTTATGTATTTTAATGGAGTTGTTTTCGTTCCCGAAACTGGTGCAGTTTCTAGTCCAAGTGCAAGTATCTCAGCTTCACCGTCTGAGTCTATCTCACACAGTATCTCAGCTTCACCATCTGAATCACCGTCTGAATCGATTAGTGCAAGTCCCGGATCTGCTTCAATATCCGAATCTATCTCACACAGCATCTCAGCTTCACCTTCTGAATCAATTTCGCATAGTATCTCAGCCTCTCCGTCTGAATCTATTTCACACAGCATCTCAGCTTCTCCTTCTGAATCAATCTCACACAGTATCTCAGCATCGCCATCTGAATCTATTTCACACAGTATCTCAGCTTCTCCGTCTGAATCTATCTCACACAGCATCTCAGCTTCTCCATCTGAATCTATCTCGCACAGTATCTCTGCTTCTCCATCTGAATCTATCTCACACAGTATCTCAGCTTCACCTTCTGAATCAATTTCGCATAGTATCTCAGCCTCTCCGTCTGAATCTATTTCACACAGCATCTCAGCTTCTCCTTCTGAATCAATCTCACACAGTATCTCAGCTTCTCCTTCTGAATCGATTTCGGCTTCACCTAGCATGTCATCAGCAGTAAATAACTGTATTGCAGGTATCTATAATGGAAGATTATATACATATGATGGTGAATCGTGGACAGAACAGCAACCTGCTGGTAATAATAATAAATTATGGATTGATAGTGATATATCAGCAGATGGAACAAAATTTATAGGATGTGTTAATAATGGAAGATTATATACATATAACGGTTCAACATGGACAGAACAGCAACCTGCTGGTAATAATAATAAGGTCTGGCGTAGTTGTGCAATATCAGCAGATGGAACTCGATTTATTGCTGCCGTACACGATGGAAGATTATATACATATAATGGTTCATGGACAGAACAGCAACCTGCTGGTAATACTGATAATCCGTGGGAAGAATGTGGAATATCAGCAGATGGAACTCGATTTATTGCTTGTGCATATAATGGAAGATTATATACATATGATGGTGAATCGTGGACAGAACAGCAACCTGCCGGTAATGATGATAAATTATGGGATAGTTGTGCAATATCGGCTAATGGAACTGAATTTATTGCATGTGTAGATAGTGGAAGGATTTATTCCTATAATGGTTCAACATGGACAGAACAACAACCAATTGGAGACAATGTTGATGAATGGCAGGATTGTGCAATATCAGCAGATGGAACTCAATTTATTGTTTGTGCATATGATGGAAGAATATACACGTATGATGGTGAATCATGGTCAGAACAGCAACCTGCTGGTAATACTAATAAACGATGGGTTAAGTGTGGTATTTCTACAGATGGAACTCAGTATATTGTTTGTAATGAAGGATCTGGAGGAGCTGGTAGATTATATATTTATGACGGTGATAATTGGTTCGAACAGTATCCCGCTGGTGAAAGTACCTTTCAATGGTTTGCATGTGCTATAGTTCATTTTGAAATTCCCTCACCAAGTCCAAGCAAATCTATCTCGCACAGCATCTCAGCCTCTCCTTCAGAATCGATTAGCGCAAGTCCCGGATCTGCTTCACCATCAAAATCTATCTCTCACAGTATCTCAGCCTCTCCATCCGAATCGATTAGTGCCAGTCCCGGATCTGCTTCAATATCCGAATCTATTTCACACAGTATCTCAGCTTCTCCGTCTGAATCTATTTCACACAGTATCTCAGCTTCTCCGTCTGAATCTATTTCACACAGTATCTCAGCTTCGCCTTCAGAATCTATTTCACACAGCATCTCAGCTTCTCCTTCTGAATCTATTTCACACAGTATCTCAGCTTCGCCTTCAGAATCTATTTCACACAGCATCTCAGCTTCTCCTTCCGAATCAATTAGTGCCAGTCCCGGATCTGCTTCGCCGTCTGAATCTATTTCGCACAGCATCTCAGCATCTCCGTCTGAATCAATCAGCGCCAGTCCCGGATCTGCTTCAATATCCGAATCTATCTCGCACAGTATCTCAGCTTCGCCATCTGAATCTATTTCGCACAGCATCTCAGCCTCTCCTTCAGAATCAATTAGCGCAAGTCCCGGTTCAGCTTCACCATCAAAATCTATCTCTCACAGTATCTCAGCCTCTCCATCCGAATCGATTAGTGCCAGTCCCGGATCTGCTTCAATATCCGAATCTATTTCACACAGTATCTCAGCTTCTCCGTCTGAATCTATTTCACACAGTATCTCAGCTTCTCCGTCTGAATCTATTTCACACAGTATCTCAGCTTCGCCTTCAGAATCTATTTCACACAGCATCTCAGCTTCTCCTTCTGAATCTATTTCACACAGTATCTCAGCTTCGCCTTCAGAATCTATTTCACACAGCATCTCAGCTTCTCCTTCCGAATCAATTAGTGCCAGTCCCGGATCTGCTTCGCCGTCTGAATCTATTTCGCACAGCATCTCAGCATCTCCGTCTGAATCAATCAGCGCCAGTCCCGGATCTGCTTCAATATCCGAATCTATCTCGCACAGTATCTCAGCTTCGCCATCTGAATCTATTTCGCACAGCATCTCAGCCTCTCCTTCAGAATCAATTAGCGCAAGTCCCGGTTCAGCTTCACCATCTGAATCTATCTCGCACAGTATCTCAGCCTCTCCTTCTGGTTCGATCTCAGAATCTCCCTCAGCTTCACCTTCCAGCTCGATCTCAGCTTCACCATCCGGTTGGCAGGAAACTATTAAGCCTGTAATATCATGGACACATATCGAAAAACCAACTGTAGTTTATACAAAAGTTGCTAAACCAACATCAATTTGGACTAAGATAGCAAAAACACCAGTTCATTGAAACGTTACTTTTAAATTAATAAAAAATGTTATAATATAATATATACTTTAAACTGTTTAAATAGTTAACATGGATGGAATATTACTTCGTGGTTTCGCAACGGGAGGAATATCAGAATCTAAATATATGGGTACTGAAGGCTCTTCTGCTTCAATGGTAGGCTGTGATATTCATTCAATACCGGGAGTATTACAGTCAAACCAAAAACTTACAAAAATTATTAGTGAATCAACTGTAGATGCAATGTGTGAAGTAGCAGTTGCCTGCTCAGATGGAAACAGCTACTGGTTCAGCAATACAACAGGCAGTATTTGGAAGGTAACATCAGCATTTTCTGTATCACTTGTTCATACAACTACTCCCGAAATTGGAGGAGCTGGATGTCTTGGCGCAATGGAATATAAGGGATATATATACTGGGCAACTGAAAAGAGACTTCATAGAATTGCTGTTACAACAACAGCTCTCGCAGATTGGGCTACATACGCAAGTGAAGATTGGGGCGCGCTTAATTTTGAACAAGAAGATGGTGGAATAGGATCAACTTATATACTTCTAACTTCAATTAGTGAAGATCCTGCTCATAGACAAACTTATTATCCTTTAATGCGACCTGAAGAATCAGTTGCGCTTAATATTAATGCAAAAGGAACAGGTAATTGGACTCTAACAATACATGACGCTAGTAATAATCTCATAGCTTCAAAAACTATTACAAATGCAAATCTACCTGCTTCTGGATGGTGTTTCTTTGTACCATCAGCAGTATGGTATCCTACTCTTGGAAATCTATATCATATTCACGTAACAACAACTGTCGCAAATGCAACACTTATTGCAAACGTAGATACAGGCGGCAATATGAAAATATATGGAACTTCAGACTCCTCTTGGCATCCAATGATAATACAAAATCAAATATTATATATCGGAGATAGACACTATGTACATCAAGTAGAAACGGCAGAAGATTCAAATGGAGTTGAGGTTGCAACATTTTACAACAATGTACTTGATATTGAAGAACCTCTACGAGTTAAATGTCTTGGCAGAATTGGCACTGACCTGCTAATTGGAACGTATGTAAGTGATAATGTTAATATGACTCAGATATTCAGATGGAATACATGGAGTGTAAGTTTTTCCGTAGCAGATACAATACCTGAAACTGGAATAAATTGTTTTATTCCAACTGATAACTATGTACTTGTAAATGCTGGAATTAGTGGAAATCTATATGTATATGATGGACAACAGCTTATTCTTCTTCGAAATATACCCGGAACATACTCACCTACATCTTATGGGACTGTTCATCCCAATTCAGCAACAAATCTTAAGGGACTTCCAATTTTTGGATTTTCAAATGGCTCTGGAAATCCTACAAATGAAGGTATATATAGTTTCGGATCTGTTAGTTCAAATCTTCCGAAGATACTTAATCTTGAATTTCCCATATCACAGAGAACAGGCGGCGGTGATATGATACTTACAAATATTGAAATAGGAGCAATTCTGGCTCTTGGAGACAATCTGCTTGCTGCATGGAAAGACTCAACATCAGGCACAGTATATGGGATTGATAAGCTCGATTATAGTAACAAACTTAATGAAGCATATATTGAATCAAGAGTAATGGAAATTGGCGTTAAGGAACTAGAAAAAGTTACTCAATTTACAGTTAACTATGAATCAGTACCAATCCATCTCGAACAGACACTTGGCGGCAGTACAAATAAGTATGCTACAGCAGTCGCAATAAATGAAGGAGCAACTCATAGACAAACATATATCCCCGAACTGGCAACACAATCTGCAATAGCAATTAATGTAGATACAGTAGGGGGAGGAACATGGACAGTAACAGTACATAATTCAACTAATGTAGTAATGAAAACTAAGACAATCGCAAATGCAAGTATTTCTACTGGATGGAATACATTTACGTTTGATGCTCCATTCTATGTAACACTTGGGAATAGTTACCATATTCATATTACTACATCAGTAGCAGATGGTGAAGTCGAGTCAAGTACGCATGACGATCTTGAAGATGGAAATGTCAGAATATATGGTCTCTGTGATGTAGATATACAGTATAAAAAGAATAATGGAAATTGGACAGACTTAACAGAAGTAGTTGATACAGATCGAAATCAGATACAAGCAGACTTTGAAGTTGAAGCAGGTTCACTACAAGTTAAATTGATATTAAATTGTAATGATAATGATTCACCAGTTATTAGAAATATTTTAGTTACTTAATATTATGGCAAAAGTATCAGGAGTGTTTTTAGATATACCACAAATGAGTTTTGAAGAACTTGGTGTAGGTACAATAAGTTCCGGAGACAGAGGACGCTTTAAAGAATTATCTATAGGAGAGGGTTCAAATGTAGTTAAGGCAGATGATCAGGGCTTTTGGATCGGTGGAGAGACTTTTGATACTGCTCGATGGAGAGTTGATATGCTTGGAAACATGTACTGGAATGACGGAACTAACGATAGAGTATTCATTGGGGAGGAGTAAATTATGGGATATATACTTAAAATTGTTGATGAAGGAAAGGATGTAAAAGATCCAACTCTAGCGCCCTATGAGTTTTCTCTAATATTAACAAAAAATACACTTAAGGAAAAAAGTTCAGGTGTTGGTACTGGCAATATTGCGCATGGCATTACAGGAGGAATACCGCTTGTACTAGAATATAATGTAACACCAAGTGGAACAAGTGATACAGGCTGGAGAGTCCCAACAGCAACTGGTTTAATAAAAAATGAGTGGGTAAATCCAACAAATGCTTATGTAAGTGATGATGCTTATACTTATCCTGTAGATGGTGGAGTAAGCTTTTTCGCAAGACTTCTTAAGGTGAGAATATCTTTTGACGATGGAGATACTTTTAGTATTTGGTCGGGACGGGAGTTTCAATTTACTACTGGAGTAGATCAAATAAAAAGTTCAGGTAGTAGCACATATTTATGGGGACTTACTGCAACAGAGGCTACAGCTGGTCTCACACACTTTTTGGTACAAATAGAAAATTGCGAAGAATATCAAGATTATTATGGCTTTAATTTCGAGGCAGAAGGTATGGTAACAGGTATAGTTATTGAAGTTGAAGCACATCGTTATACAAATCCGTTTGTATGGGATGGAATATATTTAGATCGTATTCGAGCAAAAATATATTACGATCCAAATGTTGCTCATGCAGCTAGCGGCGCAGAAGTAGATGCGACAAATATGGTATTAGGAGCTTCAAACCGATTTTATAGAATATTTTATAATAAACAAGCAGTTTAAATTATGAGTAAATATCTTTCTAAAATTTCAAAACTTGGTAAGGATGTTAAAACTTGCGGATATAATGACTTGATATTCACATCAGAATTTCCGTTACTAAAAATACACAAACAGGGAAGTGGATCAATAACTATCAAGGTAACCGGGCAGACAATTACAATACCACATACTACTGGAATTACTCCAATGTTTATTGCATTTACAGAATGGTACGATATTAATTCTTTTGAAAAAGCAGACAATTATAGACAATTTTCTTTTTCCGAATTTCAAGGAGTAGTCTATTGTTTTTACAACGCATGGACAGATAATAATAATTTATATTTATACTATGAAGATATGGGGACTAATACTCTTTTGAAATATTATTACTTTATCTTTGAAGATCCAATAACATGACTTATAATGTAAAAATATCAGATACAGGAAAGTCGGTTATCCCGGAGAATATTGATGACTTAATATTCAAAAGTGTCCCGACAGTATCTATTCGAAAAAGAATATCTTTAAATGTAACTAGCAAAGCTATAGTATCTACATATAACTACAAAGACGGTCAAGAACAAAATACATATACACATAATTTCGGATATATTCCGCAAGTAATTGCATTTGTTACAACATCAAATCTCGGAGACAATCATCCAAATTCATATATCAACGTACCACAAACATGGATGGATAGTTATGTCGAAACATACTGGCTATACGAAGAGTTTAGATGCTACGCAACATCGTCAATAGTCGTTTGCAAAGCCGTTCCATATATTGCTATTACAGAAGAACCAACCTATCAAACATTTGCATATACATATACATTTAATATTTTAATTCTAATGGAAGAAGCACTGATATCATAACATAAACGACATACTTGTATAAATTATTGAAACAATATTTTTTAACATAATAACATGGCACTAATATATAACGAAATAATGAAAGTTCCCGGACTTGAGGGAAACTGGCAGCAGAGACTTCAAACATTTGGCAAGAAGTTCTTTGGAACGAATTATACCGGAAGCCCCCAACAGAATAATGACTTATATAATAAGATTCGAAAGGGAGAATATGGTACTGTTCAAGAACAGCCAACTGTTAAACAACCTACAAAATCAGGAGAAGTACCTCAATACCTTGAGCAATACCAGACACTGGCACAAGAAGTTAAAGCAGCAGAAGATACACCCTTTAAAAGTGATGAAGAAATAAAGGAAGAGATAAAGAAAGAAGTTGAAACTCCAATACCAGAAGCACCAAAACTTGAAGAATACTATAAGGAATCACGAGAAGAATATGGTATTGATCAAACAGAAGCCGAAATAAACGACCTCAAAGCACTTGAAAGAGAGTTATATGCAACACTTCGACAGAGAAAGACTGCGGAAGAAGGTAAGACTGTTGCAATGGGAGTAATGGCAGGAAGAATAGGTGAAATCGAACGACAGGAGAAGGAAAATCTTGACTTCATTCAACGAGAACTTGCGTATAAAGTGGATCAAGTAAATTCAGCCTATGGTGCAATCGAAATGATGATGAATATAAAAGGAACTGATTTTCAGAACGCAATGACAGAATATAATGCAATATTTAATCAGAAGATTCAAATATACGAACAATTCAGAGAAGTAAAGAAGGAACAATTAGATGAATATCATAGGCAGCAGGAAATGGCACGAGCTAATCTTGAGATATACATTGGAGCAATTAAAGATGGAAACCTTGCATATGATTCACTTGATGAGAATACAAAAATAGCAATAACAAAACTTGAAATACAATCAGGTCTCGGCGAAGGATTCGTAAGCAAACTTAAACTCGCACCCGGTGAAGATATTAAATCAATTACTACAAGAGTAGATGCAGCAGGAAATACATATGCTGACATAATTAGAGTAGATAAAGATGGGAAGATATATGTTGAAAGTAAATATGTTGGAAAAACAAAAGTAGCGAGTAGTGGAGGCACATCAGGTACAACAAAAGCTCCCAAGATAACGAGTTCAATGGTAAATGCGATGAGCAGTGCATTTAAAAACGTAGATATGGATAGAACAAAAGCATCAGGAGAACAGTATGATAAGCGAATGGATCAGGCGGAGGCTGATGCATTAATGAAACAGGCGTATGGGATTGCCGGCGGGAACGAGGAATTAGCATATGAGCTTTATTACATGATATGGGATCAGGGATATGACTACGTGGAGTGGGATAAACCTAAATAATAAATTTTTAATTTTATAATTATGGCAATGGATGAAGCAACAAAAAGAAGGCTATTTTTTAGTGCTATTACGGTAGAAGAGGATGAGGAAGAGGAAGAAGAAAGAAGAAGAAAATTATTCTCTAGTAGAGAGGCAAGAATTGAGGAGAGGTCAAAATCTCAACAGGCAGCAGAAGAACAAAAAGAAAAAAATATCAAACGGCAACAAGAACGCAAGCCTATATGGGAAGATCCGACACTTACGCCTGAGGAACAAAGCTTTTGGCAAAAAATGCAGACAGCGGAAACAGAACAGAAAAAACCGTTCTTAAAGAAAGCATGGGAGAGATTAACTTCAAAGGAAGAATGGAAAAAATTAGGAACAGATGTAAAAGAATTTTTTGTAGGTAAGAAAACCCCAGAAGATATAAGTAAATTATCACCAGAAGAACTTGAGAAACTATCCCCAGAGGAAATATTAAAATTCAAACCAGAGGAGATACAAATGGATGACGAACAATATATAAGTCTATATGGCGGGATTACAAACGAATTGATAGAAACAAACAGACAAATAGCAAGTATTGAAGAAGAAATAAGCAAGACAGTTGGAAAGAGACAAACCGGTGAACTTCCGTATAGAGATGTAAATAGAGATATGTACGAAGCAAGACAACAGGGTATTACTCTTGAGGAATACTGGAAAAAACAGGAAGAAGGAGGAAAAGAGTTTTATACACTTGAGAAACAGGAACAGCAGGATGCTCTTCGTAAACAACTTGAAAATTATAAAGACCTTTCAACAATATATAGACAATTTCTAGGGCAGGAATCAATAAGAAGAGGAGCAGTTAAATCAGCAGTTGGCAAGTTAGAAAAAGACCCTATTGAATTATTACCATTTATAGGTGATGTAAAGAGTTTGAGTAACTTTCTTGAACAATATAGTGTATTAAAAAAGTATCAAGAAAATCCAGAAGAACTTAATGATACTGAATGGTCTCAAATACGCAAATTACAAGGCGATATACTCAAGAAGTATATGAAAGCAGGAGTAGGTGATAGTGTAGGTGAGATGGTAGTTGAGATGCCTAAATTCATGATTGAGTTTGCTCTTACAGGAAACTTAGCAGAAGCCGGACAAGAAGTAGCTGAAAAAGGATTAAAGAAGATGGGAGGTGAAGCAGCAGAAGAAACACTTGAAACAATGGCTAAAAGAAAATTAATACAGACAGTAGAAGAAAAAGCGGGAAAAGAAATACTTGAGGAAATAGGAGAAAAGACACTAAAGGAAACTGCATATAGTATTATTAAAAGTAGTGTAGGATCATTAGTTAGATTAAATGTTGCATTTATTCCACAAATTGCAAATAAGACTGCTGAATATATCCTACCAGAATATGATCTTGTAGGAGGTGAAAATGGAGATATAATATTAAAAAAGATTGATAGTGGGGACGATTTTGCAACAGCATTAAGTAAAGCATATCTCACAACATATCTTGATATTGCAACTGAGGATCTCGGTGTAATTGTAGAAGATGGAGGAGACTTCCTGAAAAGATCTATTTTAGGTAAATATGCAACAAAGACGGGAATAAAAACACTTACTGAACTTGAACAGGTCGCTGCAAAAGTAGGTTGGAATGGAATAATAGGTGAAGTATTTGAAGAAGAAATATCAGAACTTGCTCAAGCGCCAATAGAGAGTCGAAAGTATTATGATCCATTTACTACTCCAGAAGGCAGAGAAAGACTATTAACCGAGACTCTTGGAATAGCAGCCTTTTCAGGTATATCTCAAGCAAGCGCAGATACACTATCAAAACTTGATAAGGTAGCTGATAAGAGAAGTGAATATAGTATAGATATTACAGAAGGAGTAAAACCTATAAAAGAACCTGAAATAACTCCCGTTGTAACCGAAGAAGGAAAGGTAGAAGTTGAAGAAAAAGGAATAGTACCTGAAGGAGGTAAAGCAATAACAGAGGAAATAAAACCAAAAGAAGTAGAAATTGCACCTGAAGGAGGTAAAGTTGAAATTAAAAAGAAAGTAACTCCTATAGAAATAGAAAAAGGAGCAGAAATAAAAATATCAGAAAAAGACGAATTAAAAGCAGAGGAGGACTGGACAGATAACTATGCTGAAAAATATCAAGAGTTAGAAACAAAGCTTAATGAATCTGAAAAGGAATTAGGAAAAATATCAGAAGCTAAGAAATGGGAGACAAAAAGAACAGAGGTACAAGAACAAATTGATACAATATCTTCAGAACAGGGAAAGATGGAGGAAGAATGGATAAATAAGTGGACAATAGGAAAGGCAGAAAAAATAGAAAAAAAACCAATAACAAAAGAAGTTATAAAAGAAGCTAAGATCCCAACCTATGCAGAAGCTCAAAGACTTATACCAAAAGAAGGAGGATATGCAAATGCTAAATCATTACCTGCTGTAAATAGAATGACATCTGTTGAGATCGCAAGTGCATTAAACTTAAATCCAAAATATCTATATGAACAAGCAACAAAAAAAGGAATAGCTCTACACGACTATATGATGGAGATAGATCGCCAAACAACTACGGAAAAACGAGTCGCAGTTGGAGAAAGACTATTAGATGTACTATCAGAAGAAAAAAAACCTGTAAAGAAAAAGGGAAAGGTTATAACAGTTAAAAAAGGAAAACTATCACTAGAAGAAGCAAAAAAACTTAATGATACTTTCGTTAAAGATGCCAAAAGAGTAAAAAGTATTGAAAAAAAAGGAGGAACAACATATCTATCACCCGACGCCCGAAAGGCAAAAATGAAATTGAACATGGCTGGATATAAACTTAGTAATGCAAAAGATACTACTCTTGGATTTAATTTACAAGAAAAAAAACCTACTATAACTAAGAAAGGTCAGGTAGAGATAACAGAACTCGGAAGAGAATCAAAAGTGGAACGGGAACGAATGTACGAAAAGAAAGGCAAAGAAAGAGTAAGCAAGAAAGGAAAAGGAATCGAAACAACACCAATGGGAACTGCAATAAAGAAAAGCATACTTGAAGATAATACAGTACCAATGCCAGAAGGAAAGGATAAAGTATCAAAAGAAGAAATTGATGCATCAATTTCACAAATTACTGAAGAAATGAAAGTCGGTATTGAAATGCCCAAAGGAATTTCAGCAGTTGAATCAGAAGAATATGCTACTGGATATGAGTATATTAGAACTGGTATGGGATACCCAAATTGGATACCTACCGAATATAGACAAAAATCTATTGTTCAGAAAGCTCTTGATGCTCTATTTGAGAATGAATCACCAAAGAGAGGCACAAAGGCAGCAGAATTATATAAAATAGCAGTACAAGAAGCGAAGGAACGAGTAGGTGATATATACGGATTAAGCACAAGAACTGCATTTGCTACTAAAGAAGGAAAAAGAATAGGAGAATTTGAAAAACGTATCATTCCAAAAGAAGGTACAGGTGAATTTAAACTTAATAAAAAGATACAGGAACTAATCAAGAAGTACGCAGAACGAATTGGAGAAGGATACCTTCCACGAAATACTCTTGGAGTATATTATCCTGAGACTAAAAATATTAGAGTTAATGCTTTAAATAATGTAAGTGCAGTAACACATGAAGTAGCGCACTTCCTTGATGACGCATTAGATATTACATCCAGAATTAAAACCGCAAAGATAACAGGAGGACAGTCAATTAGAGAATTAAACAAGCTCTATATGAGCTACTATCCGAAAGCAAACGCTTCTACTGATCCCAAGCTAAAATTAATTGAAGGATATGCTACCCTACTTCAAAAGTATGTAGAAATGCCTGAAACAATAAAGAAAGAATATCCTCATCTAGTAGAACAATTTATAGATAAGGATGGAAGATACTATAATACTGTAATTGATAGTGTTCTATCCGATATTGAGAATATAATAGTAGATTATCAATCACTAAAGGCAATAGATAAGATAGGGGCAAGAGTAACATCTGAAAAAACTAATATTGATAAGGAAAGTTTCTTAAACTTCTTTGAAAAGCTGAGAACACAACTTGTTGATCAATGTTACCCGGTAGAAGTATTGGCAAAGAAAGCAGGTGTACTATTTACAAAAGAAGATCCTTCTCTATGGCTGAGAGCATTTAGCAGTATAAATGGAATTATTGCAAACAATATTAATACAAATAATGGATACTGGACACTTAATCAAAAGGGAGACTTTACCCGGAAATATGACTATAACTGGAAAACAATTATAGATGGACTTCAAAAGAGAAAGATGACAGATACATTTGGAAATTATCTGATCGCACGAAAACAATACTTTGACTATGAGTATCTCAATGAAATACAAGAGGAATTAAATGATTTAAAAAGTGAAGTAAAAAAGCTAGGAATAGTTAAATCTAGTATTACAAAACTAAGTACAGGAGAGAACTTATATAAGAAGTACCTACTTGTACAGAAAACATATACTGAATTAGGAGATATACTTAAAAAAGATGGATTTACAAGAGAAGAAGTAAATGAAGCTTATAATAGTAATAAAGATTTATTTAAAGAAGAAGAAAAGATGTTTGATACACTTACACGAGAAGATTTATTATTTCTTAATCATAGTGAAGTTCAACTCCTAACAAAAGAACAGTTAAATAAACTTGATTCAAAGAAAGGATATGCCTCATTTAAAAGACAATTCTATGATGACATTGTAGGAGAAGATGATACATTTCCAGCTCAAGCAAGAGTTGGAAAGACAAGAATATCATCTCTACTTCATAGAAAAGGATCAATGAAAACTATCATACATCCTCTATTTAGCGCAATTGCAAATCATAATGAAATAATTAGAAAAGGAGCAAGACAAATTGTATATAATAAAATTGGTAATATCGGTATATCCGCTATACTACCTAATCTATTTCAGGAACAAGAACTTAAAGCAAGTGTTGATACAGTAACTGGTGTTGTTAAGTTTCCGCAGGAGAAAGATCCAAACATTATTATGGCTCGACAAGACTATAAAAGGAAACCTATTCTAGTTGATAAGTCAGTTAAAGAAATAGTAGATAGTATATTAGATCATAAAAATATTGATGCATTCACTAAATTTTATGTTGGATTATCAAGAATGTTCACAGCCGGAACTACAGGACTCTATGCACCATTTGCAGCTACAAATTTTCTTGTAGATCAAATCACGGCACAATCGAATACTACAAATAAATATAAATTCTTATATACTCCTCTTAAAGAAATTGGAGAAGTCATATTAAATAAACAAAGTGATAATTATAAATATTATCAGGAATACATGACAATGGGAGGTGAAAGACAAACTTTCAGTGGATGGCAGAAATTAGCTCCAAAAGATTTATTCAAGATAATATCAAACGAGAAAAAAGGATTAGATAAGATAACTAAATTACTCGATAAGGGAACTGATTTACTTTCAACTCCATCTAAGTATAGCGAAATAATGTCAAGAGCATCTGAATATATCAGATCAAGAAAAGTAGGAAAATCTCAAGTTGTAGCCCTCGAAGAAGCAGGTAGAGTAACTGCTCCATTTCATCATATGGGAAAATGGGGAGGACAATTTATGCAAACATTTATAAGAGGACTTCCATTCTTTAATGCATCACTACAGGTACTTGATCAGACAATAAGAACTGCTGAAACACCACAGGGAAGAAAGAGACTTACATTCGTTACTCTAGCCGTTACAGCAGCTTATATAGCAAGTCTAACTGCAATGATGGGAGCAAGTGATGACCAGAAGGAGCAATATAAAGATCTTCAACCAGAAGAACTTACAAATTATATTTACCTTCCAAATCCAAATGGGAAAGGATTAATTAGAATAAAACAGTCTCAAACATTTTCTCTCCTTGGAACTATTATTAATATGATAATTGGAGACAATGTATTTAAAACAGACTATGATAAACGTAATTATATTGAAGCTCTTACTGCATGGATACCAGATCAATTCAATATAACAGAACCAACAAAAGTATTTCTTGCTATAATGCCTCAAATATTCAAAACAGGAGCAGAAGTAATAATGAATAAAAAGACATATCCTAAGGTACTACCTCTTGAATCTGAGTATCTTCAACAACTTCCACCGGGAATGAGAACTAATGAAGGAACATCTAAGTTTGCTAAGTGGTTAGGTAAGACGTTTAATATGTCTCCAATTAAAATTGACTATTTAATTACAGGATACTTTGGTAGAGCTACTGGATATTTTACAGGAAAACCAGATGCATATAATCCTGCATCACAATTATTTAGAGACTATTATTTTACAATGGGAAGAAGAATATCTAATTATTATGACATTAAAGAAGATAACGATCAAATATACAAAACATTACAAGATGGTACAAAGACTTATAGTTCATCAGAACAAGAAGAAATATATAGAAAAAGAATAATAACAGATGAAATATCTAAAAAGATGAAAGAATATAAAGCAGTTGACGTAAAGAAGGATCAAGTTGAAGCTATGAAACTCCGAAAAGAAATATTAATTCTGATTGAACAGCTATACTCGAAAGAAATACCTGATGATTATAGTAAATGGGTAGATAAAGCAAAGGAAAGAAAGAAGAAGAAAATAACTCAATACGAGTAACTTTGAAAATCTATATAAATAAGGTACAATATTATTCTAAATGTTTAAACAGTATAAAGAATGAATGATCAAGAGAAATTGGATAATCTAACTAAAATTGTTACAGAATTACGGGCAAATGTACGATATGGTTTCAGATACATGAAGGAAGAATTAAAAGATATGAGAGACAATCACCTAAAAAGTGTTGATAAGAGACTAAATACAATAGAAAACAAAATAACTAATCAAGATACAAGATTTGCGAGTCAAGCACCAATTATGAAGATTTTAAACAAAACTATAGATGTCATAATTACAGCAGTTGTTTTCGCAATTATTACTCTAGTATTAAAATGAATATAACAAAAAGGATAATACAAAGGAATTATACAGCTGGAAGAAGAAATAACAAAATAGGTGGAATAGTCATGCACACATACGGAGGTAAGGGAACTTCACTATATAATTGGTTTAATAAAGAAGGAACAGGTGCAAGTGCTCACTATGCAGTTCTTAAAAGTGGTGAAGTTGAACAATATGTAGAAGATAAGGATACAAGCTGGGCAGCAAGTAACTTTGATGTAAATCTAAGAACTATCAATATCGAACATCAAGATGACGGAAACTCAGCAGACATATTGAGAACAGATGCACTCTACAAATCTTCAGCACAGTTAGTTGCAAATCTATGTAAAAAGCACGGGATTCCATGCAAACTATTAAGTAAAGAAATTGCGGTAGCAAATAAAGGAAGCGGCGGAATAAGTCTTCATAGATACTATGCAAATAAGCCTTGTCCGGGAGGACTTAACATAGAAAGAATAATATATGACGCAAATAATATTTTAAATAATAACGAAATGATAAAATTAAATGAAAAATTAATAAATTATATTCGCGAACTAAGACCAGATGTAGTAGATGCAAAAGTAGATATCGAAACTTGGTACACCGAAAATGGCGCAAGAGAATTTATTGACGAAAATTATAATAGAAAAAAAGATATTGAAAGACTTGAAAATGAACTAACAACTATTAAAAATAATCAAGACATAGACGTCCAAAAACTCACTGAACTAACAGAGAAGGTAAAAGGTATTGAGAACGAACTTAATCTTGCTAGAAGGTCAGTCGAGAGCCAAATTCAGGCACTTGAACTTAAAGAGATAGAAATTAAGGAACTCAAAACAAAATATGAGGAAAAACTATCACAAAAGAATAAAGAAATAGAAGAAATTAAAAAAGACGAAACAATTGGAGATAAAATTAACAATTGGTTCAAGAGTATTTTAGAAAAGTTAAGAAACAAATCATGAATGAATTAATTTAATTTTTATTTTAATTCAATGGCAGAGATAATTTCAGTTGTAATTGGTTTAGTAGTTCCTATTATAGTGGAATTATTAAAGAAAATAGGTAATCCGAAACAAAGTTGGATTAAATATGTAGTATCTTTTCTAGTTTGTGTAATTGCTGGAACTGCTACTAAGATTCTAGTAGATGGGACAAATTTCAAGGATATTGAAAGTCTATTAGAGAATATAGGAATTATATTTGTATCAGCACAAAGTTTCTATAATTTGTATTTCAAGAATAGTGTTATTCAACTTACAATTGCGGGTAAAGAAAAGAAATGAATCATACACCATTCTATAATACAACTATAAGCTATATTGATTGTCCATTCGTGGACTTAAACTATTATCTCATAATATTATAAAAGATTGGGCTATAAGTATAGAAAGAAAGGCAAGAAGATCTCAGATTCGAAAAGTTATTAGTAAGTATGAAAAGAAAATGCCTATCTTATATTATTTCTTATATAAAATAAAAATGAGATGGTGTAAAACAATATTTCAAATATTCCTATTAATAGCATTTATTTATATTGTATTCTTATTATTTTTGAGGTTTATATAACATGGCAGAAGAAGTAAACGAACTAAACAATGAAGCACACGAAGGAGTTGTACTTGATACCGATAATCCAGTCTATGTAGAACAGGTGAATATCATGCAAGAAGCATTGGGACTTCTCTATCAAGCAAACCTTGAATATCCTGTCAGATTCAATTCCCAACAAATTTATGAAATAGTTAGAGACTTCGTACTTGAACGATATATGCAACTAAGGATTCAAATGGAAGAAACAAGAGAACCTTAACTATTAACTACTTCTTTCTTCTTTTCTATCTCCGCTTTCTTCTTCTTTTTAAATTCCCTATAGACCTTTCTATCCTTTATATCATTATAAATAAATATAACAAGTGTAATAGCAAATATAGGGCATAAAACATTAAGGAGTGCCTTAACTAAAGCTGAGGGAAAATCCATATTATTATAATAAAAGATAAAATATTATAAGTTCTTACTTTTTTCTTTTATTAGCTTCTGTAATTCCTCTATACTCATATTTTCAAGATCATCAGTTACATCTTTTATTTTTGTTGGTGCATCAAAACCAAGCATTTCACTCATCTTACTTATTGCTTCGATTGATATTTTGATACCTTGAGAACGATCTCTTTCTCCATCCCTATATATCTTTTGACCCTGTTTTTCATCATAGTTCAATCGTTTGACTAAATCTTCCTTTGTAATCTCAATCTTCTTTACTAACTTTTTCTTCTTATTTTTTATAGCTTCTTGAATCTCAAGTTTTCTCAAGTTCTGTTCCCCAATAGAATAAGCTGTTTTTTTACTATACCCAGCTTTAATCGCAGACTGTGTAGCATTATTTAATAGACAATACCAGTGAATGAAGTCTTTTTGTTTCTGTGTAAATAATTTACTCATATTTAACTATCAATAATTTCGCCCCATTTAACTTTACCATCTCCTCCACATGCAGGACATGTTTCTTCTGGACGAACTACCTGATTTCCGGAATATGTAGAATGTTGAATAATACCCGTTCCCTTACAAGAAGTACACATTTGTTTGATAATTTGCTTTGCCATATAAAATAAAACTAAATTAAAATAATCTATTATTTTCTTTTTAATACTTTTCTCTGCCACTTCCCGCCTTTACCCTTCTTATACTTATTCTTTACAGCCCCCCAGCCTATCTTAAACGCGCGTTCTTCACCATACTTATCATACGAAGCGTTGAATGCAGACATGAATATCTTCTTAGCTCCTGATGGAAGCGATTGTACTTGAGCAGGTAATTCTGATATTGAGGAATACGGCATATTAACAACAATTAACAACTTATAGTAAAGTTACATGTAATGTATGTAACATATGTTACCTTTATTATATGTTACCTCGAACTAATTTATTATAACACTATTGACTTACGTTATACAAAATGCTAATAATTCTCTATGCAGAGATCAATAATATATACACGAGTATCCTCAGATCAGCAAATAGATAATACCTCACTAGCCCAGCAAGAGAAGATTTGTAGTAATTATTGTATTAAAAACAAGATCCAAATTGTAAAAGTATTCCGGGAAGAAGGAGAAAGCGCGAGATTTATTGATCGAACAAAGCTAAAAGAAGCATTAAAGTTTTGCGCAATATCAAGTAATCTAATACAATATTTTATTGTATATAAATATGACAGGTTTTCGAGATCTGTCGAAAATCATCATTATATCAAGGCAATACTTAACCGTTACTCCGTACAAGTAGTATCAGTAACTGAACCTATTGACAATTCACCATCAGGTCATTTTATGGAAAACGTACTTGCAGCCGCAGCCCAATTTGATAATGAAATAAGAGTAGAAAGATGTATCTCCGGGATTAAGGCAAAGTTCAGCGAGGGATACTATCTATACAAGCCTCCGCTTGGATATAAGAAAGACTTTACATATCGGGGAAACGGATGCAAACCTATAATTAAAGATAATGAGTCATTTAATATACTAAAACAAGGCTGGGATATGCTTATTCATGATGGAGATAATGTAAGATATATAGCAGAACAACTAAAGAAAAAAGGTCTCAAAGGCATTAAGGGTAATCTAATATCAGAAAAGACACTCTATCGCATATTTCAGAATAAATTCTATTATGGAATAGTTGAAATACCCAAACTGAAAATTAAAGTAAAGGGAAAGCATATCCCAATGATAAGTGAAGATGACTACTATGCGGCTCAATACGCGCTTAAAACTAATTCACATAATTATACAAATCCAGTCACTAAATATAATCCTATATTCCCACTAGCTAAAACACTTCTTTGCTCAAAGTGTGGTAAAAAGCTCGTAGGATATATTACAAGAGGCAAATATCGCTACTACAAATGTTACAACAAAAACTGTAAAGATAGACAGCATATACGAGCAGACATTATTGAAGAAGAGTTTTATACTCTACTTACAACAATGAAACTTAAACCAAGTTTTATAGAAATCATAAAAAAGTATGTAATAAACAAAATTGAAAATAAACTAAAATTATCACTGAATACAATTAAATATCTCAAAAGAAATGAAACTGAAATAAAAAATAAGATAAGTAAACTAGATGAATTTCTCGAAAATGGAATATATACTCCAAAAAAATATAAGGATAGGTTAAATAAGCTGGAATATGAACTATTCCTTATTAAAGAAGAAATAGATAAGAACAACATCACTCGGAAATATAATAAGGAACATATACTTACTGCAATTAAGTTTCTGGAAAACATTGCGAACTACTGGTTTGAATTGTCAATACAAGGTAAAATCGCATTAAATAAGATTATTTTTAAGGATGGATTAAAGTTTGAAAAACTATCTATTGCGAACTCAAAAAAGGTTCGCAACATCAATGTTAAATCCCCGTTAAACGTTCTCAATTCTCATAGAGTGCCGACTATAAGACAAACTTGCGAAATTATAGAATATTTACTATCTATTTACAATATTTTGAGGAAATTTTCTTTTCCGCATAATCTATAGCAATACCAGCAATTCTACTTAATAATCTATCAATT
>Ga0315294_10000566_pt1 | contig 39823 bp, 26 predicted proteins | sample YL17G13_40_MG_FD_203626 | JGI IMG/M metagenome (GOLD analysis project Ga0315294, IMG submission 203626) | Sediment microbial communities from Yellowstone Lake, YNP, Wyoming, USA - YL17G13_40 | ecosystem: Environmental > Aquatic > Freshwater > Lake > Sediment | place: USA: Wyoming | collected... | reverse complement strand
AGCCGCGGACTCACCAGCATCAGCCGCACGTCCTCCACGCCGCAGAGGTGCGCTATGAATTCCGTGTGCCCGGCACCCACCATGCCGGCCAGGCGCGCGGACTTCTTGTGAATCGGGCCGGTGACCAACGCGTCGAGCCGTCCCGCGCGGGCGAGCGCCACCCCCCGACGGATGGCTTCCAGAGCCGACCGTCCGCATTCGGGATGGACCTTGCCAAAGGGTATTGCCTTGAGCGCGAAGTGAGCTGTGTCCAGGACGTGAATCCTCCCCGGGGGCACAGCCTCTGGCAGGTCCTCAAGGAAGGAAAGACGCTTGGCGAAGCCCAGCCGCCTAGCGTAGTGCTCCACCACGGCGCGCGCACCGATTAGAACCGGGCGCGCGGCGGCCAGGATCTTCGGGTTACACACCGCCTTGAGCGCCACCTCTGGGCCGATCCCTGCGGGGTCACCCAAGGTGATGCCGATTACAGGTTTCTGTCCTCGAACCCGACTAGGCACGCGTGCACCTCTGTAAGACCTGCCAGACTTCATCTGCCTTGCCGAAGCCCCCGGCCTTGGTCACTAGGATGAGTCCGGGGCGCCGTCCATCTAGCGCGCGGCTGCGCGCAATCCCCGGGCGAATCTCCTCCGTCACCCGCAGCGTTCTTATCCGCAGACTATCACAAACGGCTTCCGCGGTATTCCCGCCCGTCACGAAAATGCCCCCCAGCCTAGGAGCGGCGAGAATCCTCGGAAGGAGCTTGTCCAGGAACGCGGTGAATTCCGCGGGAACACGCCCATCAAACGCTCGCGGAACCGTTACGGCCACATCTGTGCCGCTGCTCAGCGCCGAAAGGGCTGCGTTCAACCAGCGCCGGTGTTGCCGGCGATCCGGCGCCGGCGAGAAATCAACCACGTCAATTGCCGGTTCGACCTCCAGGCGCTGAAACTGCGCGTGGCTGACCGGTTGCCGGCTACCTTGGATGAGCAGCCAGGGACCCTTACTTTGAGCCTCCGGTGCAGCTTCGGGTCGGGGGAGCGGCGGGAGCACCGTGCGGACAAGCCCGGCAGAGCCCACCCAAAGCAATCGCGCCGGCGAATTGCGCAAAGCCCGCCCGATGGCCTCGAGGTCGCGCTCGCGCGTGGCATCGAGAACGACGCAGGGCGCTCCGTTCTGTACTTCGAGCGCTTTCCTGATGGCCCGTGCTCCACGACGCACGGACTCGAGTCCGACCTGTTGAGTATCCCAGCCGCAGCGCTGGCGGAGGATGGTGCGTAGGCTGCGCGCAGGTGCGGCCCCAGTGGCGTGCAAAAGGCCTTCCCACTCGGCGCGCCTCAGGCGCAGGTGGCCGCCGCGCATCAGCCGGCCGCGGGCCGGAAAGGCCGGGCAAACGAGCACGCGCTCCGGGCGCGTTACGGCGGCCACGGCCTTCAATTCCTCGGCCCAGTGACCACGCAGAGTCGAGTCAATTTTCTGGTAGATCACTGGCGCGCCGCTGCGCTCCAACTCTTCAGCAGCGGCCCGGGCGCGCGCGACAGCTTCACGGAGGGAGCAGTCGCGGCTGCGCGTGTTCATAACGACCACGGCTGCCTCTTCCGGCAGCGCTGAAAGGGTCTGGTGGGCAGTTCTGGGGCGCACCACGACAATGGGACGATAGCCCAAGCCAGTCAAGCGCCCTGCCACGTCGCAGCTCCCCGTCAGGTCGTCGGCCACGATCCCGTAATGCACGCCACCATTATAAGGTCGGGCAGGAATATGTCCCACCGCCAGCTTTAGGGACGAGCAAGGGACTCGCTGGTAGGTTCCTCAAACACCGTACGGAAACGGACACTTGCGGGGCCGCATTTCCGGCGGAGCGCCAAATTGCCCGTCTGGGACTGATTGTCCCTCTGGGGTAGCAGGCTCCTCCATGGCCTGGTATCCGCTCAACCTCCTATCCGAAACCCAATTGCTACGTCTCACCCCTCAGGGAGCGACTGCCCAGCCGCTCCTTGAAGCCGGGCGGCACATTCAGCCCGGGGTAAACCGAAGCAGGGAACATTCTGCGAGGCGGCCGCGTATTTGGGGTTATAGGCCCTGGGGCACAAGCCTGGGGCGAGGTGAACGCAGATGGCCAACAACCACAAGAGCAAGCGTCGGCGCTGGATCTTCCTGGGAGTAGCGGTATTCGTCGTGGTAGTGGGCATTGTGGGAGGCACGACCCTGCTGCGCTCCAACAATCAGATTGACCCTTCCAAGCTGGCCCGAGTGGAGCGCGGGGACTTGGCGCGTTCCGTGGTGGCCACGGGCAAGATCGAGCCTCTGGCGAAAGTGGAGGTCAAATCGAAGGCCAGCGGCATTGTCAAGCAAGTCTTTGTGGATTATGGCGACCGGGTTCGGCAGGGGCAGGTGCTGGTCGAACTGGATAAAGAAGAGGTGCAGGCCCGCGTGCGTGAGGCTCGCGCCACGCTGTTGGCCGCGCAGGCCGCTCAGGAAGCCAGCCAGGCGACTTACGAGCGCAACCGGGTCGAAGCCGAAGGCCCCGACGTGCCGTTCCTGAAGGCCAGCGTGGAGCGCGCCCAGAGGCTGCACGGCGACGGCCTGATCGCCCAGGCGGTGCTGGAAGACTCGGAGAAGGCCTATCAGATGGCGCTCAACAAGCAGATGGTGGCGCTGCTCAATGTTTCCGTCACGCGCGCCGAAGTGGCCCGCGCCAAGGCCCAGGTAGCGCAGACGCAGGCGGCGCTGGAGCGCGCCGAAGAAGACCTGCGCAACTCCACGATTATCAGCCCCATGGACGGCCTGGTGCTGTCGCGCAATGTCGAAATCGGCGATGCGGTCAGTTCCATTCTGGTGCTGGGTTCCCAGGCCACGCTGGTGATGACCCTGGGCGACGTGAGCGAAGTGTACGTGAAGGGCAAGGTGGACGAGGCCGACATCAGCAAGGTGTACTTGGGCCAGCCGGCGCGCATTGTAGTGGAGTCGCTCAAGGAGAAGAAATTCGAGGGCAAGGTGACGAAGATCTCGCCCCTGGGAGTGGAGAAGGACAACGTCACCACCTTCGAGGTCCGCGTTTCCATCCACAACCCCAGCGGGGAACTCAAGGCCAACATGAGCGCCAACGCCGAGATCATCCTGGAGGAAAAGAAGGGCGTACTGCTCATCCCCGAGGCCGCGGTCATTTACGATAAAGACCGCAAGGCCTCCCTGGAAATCCCTGACCCCAAGGCGGAGAAAGGCCGGCGTAAGGTCAGCGCCAAGCTCGGCATCTCCAACGGCGTCAAGACGGAGTTGATCGAAGGAGTGAAGGAAGGGGATCAGGTGGTTCTGCAATAGTTGGGCACTCAGCCATCAGCCCTCAGCAATCAGCCAGAAGCTGAAAGCTGACCGCTGACGGCCTTCGCGAAGGAAACTGCTGCAATGGTTTTCCGGGATTTGCTGCTCGACACGCTGCGCACGCTGTGGACGAACAAGCTGCGGACGTTCCTGACCATGTTCGGCATCGCCTGGGGCATCGTCTCGATCACGTTGATGGTGGCGGCGGGCGAGGGCTTGAAAGTCGGCATCGTCAAGCAACAGGAGACCTTCGGCAAAGACATCATGATCGTATTCAGCGGACGGACCAGCTTGCAGGCGGGAGGATTGCGCGCCGGCCGCGACCTGCGCTGGCAGGATGACGACTACCTTCACGTCCAAGAGGAGGCGTCCGCTTGCCGCGACGTGGTTCCCGAGCTCGGGCGGGGCGACCTGACCGTCACCAGCCTGTACAACAACGGCTCTCCTTCCGTGAACGGCTCGTTGCCGCCCTTTGCGGAAATGCGTTCCGTACGCGTGGGTGAAGGACGATTTTATAACTGGGACGATCAGGCCAAGGGGCGACGCGTGGCCTTCCTGGGAACCAACATCAAAAAGCAGCTCTTCGCCGGCCGCCCAGCCGTCGGCGAGCAGATTCACATTAACAGCATTCCCTACACCGTGATCGGGGTAATGGAAAGCAAGGATCAGAATTCCAGCTATGATGGCTGGGATGTCGACAAGATTTTCATTCCTTTCAGTGCAATCATGAGGGACTTTCCCGAAAAACCTCCCTCGACGCCTCACAATATCGACCGCCTCCTGGTAACTCCGAAATCTTACGCCGAACACGAGACGTGCAAGTACCAGGTCCGCCGCGCGCTGGGCCGCCTCCACAACTTCGACCCGAACGACAAGGAAGCAGCCCCCATCTGGGACACGGTCGAAAATGCCAAGGCTTTCTACGTCCTCATTGACAGCATGAAGTATTTTCTGGGCGCCGTGGGGCTGACCTCGCTTTTCCTGGGTGGCATCGGGGTGATGAACGTGATGTTGGTGGCGGTGCGCGAGCGGACCCGCGAAATCGGCGTCCGCAAGGCGGTGGGCGCGAGCGCCAAGTCGATCCTTCGCCAGTTCTTCGTCGAGACCCTGATCGTCGCCTTCTTGAGCGGCGGCGCAGGTCTCGGCATCGCTTACGGAGTTTGCGCGCTGGTGAACCTGATCCCCATGCCGCCATTCTTCGCCGGATTGCTGCCCACCTGGAAGGTGGCTTTTCTTTCATTCCTGCTTCTTAGCACGGTGGCGGTGCTTTCGGCCCTGTATCCTGCTCGCCGAGCTTCGGTGATTGACCCGATTGAGGCGCTGCGGTATGAGCCGGGAGGGTAAGTTGCCAACACTCAGCTGCCAGTTGTCAATGGCTCGAGCGCAGCGGTTTGAGACCGAGAACGGACCGGGAACAGATGTTTAGAGAAATCCTGATCCAATCCTGGATCGCATTAAAGCGCAACAAGCTGCGCAGCTTCCTCACCATGCTGGGCATTGTGTGGGGGATTGCCGCGGTGGCGTTACTGATCGCCTACGGCACCGGCATGCGCTCCGTCATCGTGGCCGCCTTCGACGCATTTGGGAAAGGCGCCGTCATCTGCTGGCCGGCGCAGACCAGCGAGCAGGCCGGAGGCCAGCGTGCCGGCAAGCAGGTCCAATTCGAAAAAGAGGACATGGAGCTCATCGAGCAGGAAGCCACGCTGGTGAAAACCGTCTGCATGGAATCGGTGCGCTGGCTCCCGATCTCCTATGGCAACCGCATGGCGAACACCGCCATTCGCGGCGTCTGCCCCGAATACGGCGAGATGAGGAATGAGGTGCCGAGTCAGGGCCGCTGGATCAGTCCCGAGGACATCGTCGAGCGCCGCCGCGTGGTCTTCCTCGGCGCCCGGCTGCGGGAGAAACTCTTCAGCGGACGTCAAGCGGTCGGCGAGACGGTGCGGATTTCGGGGGTTCGATTCACCGTCGTCGGGACGATGGATCGGAAGATTCAGGACAGCAACTACTTTACGAGCGACGACGAATCGTGTTGGATACCGTACTCCTCGGCCGGCGACCTGTGGAACACCCGCTATGCTTCCGTGCTGGTTTTCCAACCCATCGCCCCCCAGTTCGAGAAGGAATCCATGCGCCAAGTGCGGGCGGCGGTGGCCAAGCGCCAGCGTTTCTCGCCCACTGACGAGCGGGCCATCATGATGTTCGGCCGCGAACAGTTCCGTCCTATCATTGATGGGATTACCATCGGGTTCCAGGCCTTGTTCACCTTCATCGGCGCGCTGACGCTGGGCATCGGCGGAGTCGGGGTGATGAACATCATGCTGGTCTCTGTGGACGAGCGCATCCGGGAAATCGGCCTCCGCCGCGCTCTGGGCGCGCGCCGGCGGCACATTCAGGCGCAGTTCCTTGCCGAGGCCCTGGCGCTGACCCTGGCGGGAGGGATCCTCGGGATGGGCGTGGCCTACGCGCTTTCCGCGCTCATCGGGACGTTGCCGTTCTACGGTCCGCTTTATGAAGACACCTCAGGCAAGGGTGATATTCACCTGGCGATTTCGACGTCCACGGTCCTCGTCTCGGCGGTCATCCTGATCTTGGTCGGATTGATCAGCGGCACGGTTCCGGCGCTGCGCGCTTCGAGGCTGAACCCTGTCGAGGCGCTTCGCTATGAATAGGAGGAAAACGCTATGAAGACTCGTTTACGTTGGATTCCGGCGACGTTGGCCATCCTCGTGCTGCCTCTGGCCCTGGCCGTTGCCGCTTACGCCCGCGCGGCTGAGGGCTCGTTCGAGCGCGCGCTGAAGGTGACCGGCCCGGTTGATCTCACGGTGACCACGGGCTCCGGCAACATCGATATCAAGACCGGCGGGGCGGGGAGCGTGCACGTCCGCGGCCTCATCCAGGTGAACGGCAACTGGCAGCTCAGCGCGGAGGAAGCCGAACGCCGGGTGCGTGCCCTGGAGTCGAATCCGCCCATCGAACAGACCGGCAACAGTATCCGCATCGGGCACATCGAGGATCCGGCGCTTCGCCGCCACGTTTCGATCAGTTACGAACTCGTGGTCCCCGTGGAGACGCGGGTCACCTCCGACACCGGCTCGGGCGACCAGTCGATCGTCGGTGTGCGCGGGCCCGTGAAAGCTGATACCGGCTCCGGCAATGTGAAGGTTTCCAGGGTCGGGGACGTGGTGCGGGCCCAGACAGGCTCCGGAGATATCCAGCTTGATGCCATCAAGGCCCAAGTCTACGCGGAAACCGGCAGCGGGAATATCCGCGCTACCGGTGTGGACGGCGGATTTGTGGGCACGACGGGCAGCGGCGATGTGCGGCTGGAGCAGACGGCGGCCGGTCCCGTCACGATCGAGAACGGCTCCGGGAACGCCGAAATCAGCGGCGTGCAAGGTTCCCTGCGCGCCCATACGGGCAGCGGCAACCTGACGGCCGACGGCCAGCCCAGCGGCCCGTGGAAGCTGGACACCGGCTCCGGCAACATCACCTTGCGGTTGCCCGCCCAGGCGGCCTTCGACCTCCATGCCGGGACGGGCTCCGGGGAAGTCTCCACGAGCCATGAGATTACCGTCCAGGGCAAGCTCAGCCGCCACGAGCTGCGGGGCAAGGTGCGGGGCGGCGGCGTCCTGGTGGAAGTCAGCACCGGCTCGGGTGATATCCACATCGAGTAGCCCGCGGCGGCTAAGCATTCTCTCTGCTGAATCCTTCCCCTCGGGGGTGCCTGGGAGTGTGCGCGGCGAGTGAACCTCGCCGCGCAAGAACTTGCCACAAGTGACATAATCCTTCCCCCGGAAGCAATCCTGGAGCAGGAGTTCCCCCATGTGGCATCCTCTTAACCGTCGCGACCTCCTTCGGGCGCTGAGCGCAGCCGGCGTGGCCGCTGCCCCGGGCGGGCGGTTGTGGCGAATCCACGCGGCCAGTCACCGGAAGAAATCGCGGCGGCGCAGCAGCGGATGGTGCAGTGGTTTGACCGCTGGGTATAGCGACCCGAGCCACGTTTCTCCGGCGTGCTCGAAGGTATTGCGCGCGGCTTCAGCCTGACCTAGAATCGTGCCGCGCGGGCTGGCGCGGGGCAGAGCGGTTGCTTGCCACCCCGGCCAACCGGGGTGAACAGTCGCCCCTGCCGCACCCGTACCGCAGAGATTTCGGGAGGCTCCATAAAACGATGAAGACCTGTGTGACGACGGTGATGATCCTGGTGTTGCTCGGGGGTGTGTGCGCAGCGGCCCAGCGGGCCCGGCGTCCCGCCCAGCCCGAGGATACAGGTCCGGTGACGGTAATGCGCTCCGCCACGCTGCGCGTTACGATTGCGAGCGATACGGTGGGCGTCTTCGAGTATCTGTCGATTCCCGCCAAGCTGGCCGAGTGGTTCCCAGACCAGGCCATCATGGAACCCCAACTGGGCGGCAGGTATCACTTTCGCTGGAAGGATAAAGCGGGGGTTCGGAGCGGCGTGGTGACCGAATTCGTTCGCGGCAATACGTTGGCCTACACCTGGCTGCCGCCCGGCGAGGCTTTCGAGACAAATGTGCGCTTCAAGGTCGTTTCTCAGGGCGCGGAAACCGTGGTGGAACTCACGCACAGCGGCTTCGCTTCCAGCGCCGCGCAGGAGGAGGCGGTCAAGACCTGGACCTTCTACCTGCGAAATCTCAAATCAGTTGTCGAGGACGGGACGGACCTGCGGCCCCAGGTGCGACAAGCCCCCGCCCGCCGAGCGACACGTCCGCGCCGCTAAGCCGGCGCTCGCCGGCGCCCCACTCCCCGCAAGGTGGTATTACCCCTTCACTGCCGCTTCCACGCCCGCCTTGCGCAATTCCTCTGCGGCGGTCTCCGGCGCCAGGGAGTTGTAATAGACCTCTTTCAAACTGTACGACTTGGATTTGGTCGTGATGACCGGCAGGATCTCAAAATGCCAGTGATAGTCTTCGGTTATCGTCCGCCAGTTCCCGCTCCTTTCGAACTTGGCATTCACATTCGGGGCGGTGTGGAGCACCAGGTGGTAGGAGGAAGCCACCGATTCCAGGCGGCGGAGTATGGACCGCAGGAAACGAGCACAGTGGACCTGGCGTTCCCACGGGACTACATCTTCCTCGAAGGCGCAGTGGTGCTGGGAAGGCAAGACCCAGGTTTCGTAAGGCACGCGGGAGGCGAAGGGGCAGAAGGCCACGAACTGGTCGTCCCACTCCACCGTGCGCACCTGCTGCATCAACTCCTGCTTTAGAATGTCGCAGACCAGGCAGCGCTCTTTCAATTCATAGTAGCGCTGCGCGGAGCGCAGCTCATACCCCACCCGGCGGGGGATGAAAGGCGTCGCCGTAATCTGCGAGTGGGGGTGCTCCAGGTCCTGGCCGGCCGCCGTGCCTTGATTGCGAAATAACGTGACGTAGCGGAAACGCCGGTCGCGCTTCAAGTCTGCCACGCGGGAAGTGCAGGCGCGCAAAACCTGCGCCACGTGCTCGTCGCTCTGCTGGGAGAGCGGCAGGTTGTGGTTCCGGTGCTCAATCACAATCTCGTGCGCTCCGAGGCTGCGCATCTTGTCGTAGAGGCCCTCGCCGCGTCGCTGGGCGTCGCCTTCAATGCGGTAGATGGGCCGGGGGTGAGGAATCACCCGGACTTGCCACTCCGCAGTGCCGTAAGGATGCACGTAAAGAGTGCGCGGAGTAAGAGCTTCCTGGCCCGGACATAAGGGGCATCCCGCCACCTGCGGCCAGGGGCCCTCCCCCTCTTCCTGGATTACCCAGCTCTGAGTTATGGGGTCTCTGCGCAGTTCCATTGCCCCTCCATATCGGGTCTGAAGCCGCCGGGGCCCTCGCGGGGATGAAAGCGCTTACCACCGGCCATACTTCTGGGCACACCTCATTACGCCTTCGGCCCGTCTCACTCTCCGCAACGGTGTGACGACCTGTGAGCACACCATATATAGCGGTGCCCCTGCTTTTCTGTCAAGGGAGCCAGAGCCCTCCCCTCGGGCCAGCAGGGCTTGACGCCGGCTGGATACGCGGCTACCTCTCCCCCACCCCGGAGGAAGAAAACAATCGTGCCTAGGCGGGGCGAGAGTATAATGGGGCAAAACTGAATTGAAGGATTCGAGCCGGTCCGGGAATCGCGACTCGCGGCTTGCCTCGCCGCAGAACGCCGGCCAGGCGACGGGTGAGTGTTTCAGGGAGGGCGCGACATGGTTATTCACTGCACACACTGCGGGGCCGCGTCGAAGGTGGACGACGCGAAGATCCCGGCCACGTCATTTCGCATTCGCTGCCACAACTGTCAGCAAGTGGTGACGGTTGAACCACTCAAGGCCGCCGCCTCCGCTCTACCCACCGTGGCCGCGGCAGCCGTCGAGGCTGCGCCACCTCCGGCAGAGGCGAAGCCGGCGCCAGCCGCAGCAAGCTCTCCCCCCGTCGCCCCGCAGGCAGAAAAGGCTGCGACCGTGCCGGAACCCTTGCCTCCCCGCACTCACTACCTGCAGAAGATCGATCTGTTTAGCGCTCTCTCCTATGAGGAATGCCTGCTGGTCGAGAGCAAACTTAGACGGCGCGAGTTTCCGCCCAACATGGTCGTGGTGAAGGAAGGCGGGCCGGGCGACTCGATGTTCTTCATCAATGGCGGGTCGGTGGAAGTCCGCAAGAAAGACCCCAACACGGGAATTGAGTTTCTGCTGACTGAGCTGAAGGCGGGCGCCTGCTTTGGAGAAATGTCCTTGCTGACCGGCAAGCCGCGGACGGCGACGGTCAGGACGCTGGAGCCCACCTTGTGCAGCGCGCTGGAAAGCAGCGACTTCGAAGAGATAATCCGCGCCCATCCCAAAGTCGCCTTGACGCTCAGCCGCGTCCTGGCCCAGCGCCTGGAGGAATCGAACGAGCAGACCGGTCTGGAATACGTCAACCTGCGCCGGCTGCGATTTGATGCGCGCGTCCTGGGTTTACTGCCCCAGCAGATGCTGTTGCAGCACAAAATCATCCCCGCCGGGTTTGCCAACAACCGCCTTACGCTGGCCATGGTGAACCCCAACAACCTGATTGCCCTTGACGACGTGCGGCGCATCATCAAGGGCGTCATCATTGAGCCCGTGGTGACTTCCGAGGACGATTTCAAGCGCTTCATGAGCACCACTTATGTGGAGCTCCTGAAGAAGGAGGAAGAGCAGAAAGCGCGCGCCAAGGAACAGGCCTTGGCGCTGATGAAGAGCACGGCAGGCGAGAAGGTCGCGGCCGAGGCGGCGAAGGCGCTGGCCCAAAGCGATACTATGGAAGGAATCCTCGAATCCCTCCAAAGCGAGGCCCTGAAGTCCATCGAGGTGGACGAAGGCCAGCAGGCCGCGGAAAGCGTCACCGACCTCTCCCGCTCCGCCGAAGACGCGCCCATCATTCGTATGGCCAACAGCATCCTGGCCTTGGCCATCAAGAAGGCAGCCAGCGACATCCACATCGAACCGCAGGAGAAGGAAGTGGCCGTGCGCTTCCGGATCGATGGCGTGCTCCAGCAGGTCCAGGTGCTGCCCAAGAAGGTCCAGATGGGTCTGATTTCCCGCTTCAAGATTCTGTCGAAGCTCGATATCGCGGAGAAGCGGTTGCCTCAGGACGGCCGCATCAGCGTGCGCATGGAGGACCGCCCCATCGACTTCCGCGTTTCGACCATCCCCTCGAAGTGGGGCGAGAAGATCTGCATGCGCATCCTCGACAAGTCGAACACGCTATTGGGCCTCGACAGGTTGATTCTCCACCAGGAAACGCTCGCCCTGGTGCGCGATATGATTGCCCAGCCCTACGGCATCATCTACGTCACCGGGCCCACCGGTTCCGGCAAGACGACGACTTTGTACAGCGGGCTTGCCGAACTCAACGATCCCGATGTGAATATCTCCACCGCCGAGGACCCCATCGAGTACGACCTGCCGCGCATCAACCAGGTGCAGGCCCACAAGGAGATCGGCCTCGATTTTGCCCGCATCCTCCGCGCCTTTCTGCGGCAGGACCCCGACATCATCCTGGTGGGGGAGACGCGCGACAAGGAGACCGCCAAGATCGCCGTGGAGGCAGCGCTGACGGGCCACTTGGTCTTCACCACCCTCCACACTAACGACGCCACCGGAGCCTTCACCCGCCTGGGTGAAATGGGCATCGAGCCCTTCCTGATGTCCAGTTCCACCATCGGGGTCATCGCCCAGCGCTTGACCCGGCGGCTTTGCCAGTCCTGCAAGGAGTCTTACCAACCGGATGAGCTGTCCCTGAAGTACATGGGCATTCCTGCTGACCGGCAGCTCACTTTCTACCGGCAGAAGGGTTGCGATAACTGCTCCTTCACCGGCTACAAGGGCCGCGTGGGCGTTTATGAAGTGTTGCGGATGAACGCGGAGTTGCGGCGGCTGGTAACCCAGGGCGGTAAGTCCGAGGAGATCGCTCACTTGGGCGTTCTGAATGGCATGATGACGCTGAAGGAGTACTCTGTGTGGCTGCTGGAAAATGGCTGGACCACGATGGACGAAATCCTGCAAGTGGTCGCGGTACAGGACTAGCGCCGCAAATTCCTTGACCTGAGCTGCGGTTTGGGTATGCTTGGCCCGTCCCGGCGAGCCGGGATGGGCCTTTCAGTCTATGGCCTACTTCTTGGGCATCGACGGCGGGGGAACGCGCACCACGGCATGGCTGGCGGACGCGAGCGGACGCCTTCTGGCTCGGTCTGTGACCGGCCCCACCAATCCCCTTAAAGTGGGATTCGCCGCCTCAGAGCGGGAACTTCTGCGCGCCGCCCGCGCCGCTCTGCGGCAAGCGCGCCTGAAGCCTGTGGTGACGGGGCCCGCGGGCTCTCGGCCCGTGCCGACCTTGGAGGCTATCTGTGTGGGCTTGGCAGGTGTGGACCGGCCGCCGGTGTATCGCCGGCTGTTCGCTTGGCTGCGAAGAGCGGTGCCGGCGCGTTTTCACCTGCTGACGTCCGATGCAGCCATCGCCCTGCGCGCGGCCATCGGGGACTCCCCAGGCGTCATCGTAGTTTCCGGGACGGGCTCCATCGCTTACGGGCGCGACGATCGCGGGCGGGTTTTGCGTTCGGGCGGTTGGGGCGTCCCCTTTGACGACGCGGGCTCGGGATATGACCTCGGGTACAAGGCCATCGTGGCCGCCCTGCGTGATTATGATGGCCGGGGGCCGTATACCCAACTCTCGGCGAAGGTTCGTCAGGCCCTCAAGCTTCCCGATATCACCCTGGTAGTTTTGAAGGCCCTCACTCCGCAGGAGATCGCCGGGCTTTTCCCTCTGGTGCTGGAAGCGGCGCGCCGGCGAGATTCCGTAGCCCAGCGGTTGTGCGAAGACGCGGGACGCGATCTAGCAGATTTGGCTGTGGCTCTCCTGAAGCGCCTGGGGTGGTTGCGGCGCGTGGTTCCTGTCGTGTGCGCCGGAGGGGTCTTCCACGCCAGCACGCGGATTCGCCGCAGCTTCGCGCGCCACTTGCGCCGCCACGCTCCGGCCGCGCGCGTCCTGCTCCTGCGCCACCCTCCGGTCGAAGGCGCCTTGGCGCTGGCCCGCGACCTCGCCGTTCCCGGCAAAACGTAGCGCCCGGCCTCGCTAAGCCACCGCGTACACGTCCAGAGTCTGTGGGGGCTGAGATGTGAGGGACGCGACGGCTGCCTGTTCCAGCGTGTCGCCAGGCTGACGGAGCTCCGCTGCGCGGCAGCCGGAGCAGCGGCGATTCAAGTTCAGTTTCGGGAAATGCAGTGCGGACGAGGTGGGCCCACCGGTGTCGGCTCACATGCTTTTCACCGGCCCCATCGCTTGGCGCATAGCACGGAACGCTTCCGTGTCGGTCGTCTTATCCGCGAAGTCCCCCTGGGGGTATTGCCGCTGGACTTGGACCGTCATGAAGCTTCCGCGCAGAACGTTCGACTCGTGGCTGGACCAAACCGCGCTCGTGGAGCGGCCTCCATGCCGCTCAATGAGGATTTCAGAAAGCCGGGCGGCCTGGCGCGGGTCGTACCCATGCTCGATCAGGCTCTGCATTGCGATCCGGTCAGCCTGGTTCTCCAGGCGACGGCCATACCCGTTCCATATCCAGAGTAAGCCCAGGTCTCTCAGGAAATAGGCCAGATCATCGATATAGGCACTGGCCACTGCGGCAGCAATCACCAGCAGCACGCGCTTGGTGCGGGTGTCATGGACTTGGCGCCAACTATGGGCCTGGGTGATGTGGGCGATCTCATGGCTAAGCACGAACGCGAGCTCCGCTTCGTTTTCCAGCGCGCCCAGCAGCCCTGTGTTTACCAGGATCGCGCCGTCGGGCAGAGCGCTGGCATTAATCTCCGCATTCTCGATGACGTAGAAGCGAAACTCCACGCCCTGGCTGGAAAGTCGCTCGTGAACTTCGGCAGGCACCAGCTTCTCCCCCAGCGCCGAGACATAATCTTGCACTTCCGGCACGGGGAAAAGCTTTAACCTGCCGATCACATCCTTTTTCTTCTGGAACTCCAGGATGTCAATGCTGGTCTGGGAGTCCTTCGTGCGGGTCAGCTTTATGCCCTGGCCGATTTCGTGGGCGTCGGATGGAGGAGCTGATCCGAACTCCAACTCCGTGGCGGCAATCGTGCCGTCCGGGCGTCGCACACCCCGATAGCGGACCAGGCGTCCCGCCAGCTCTTCGCCGACCTGCCACTGTCCGCCCGCGACCCGGGCCATCGGCTGGCCACCCTGCGAGCCCGCGGCCTTGGTGTTATCGTCCAGCACCACCACTTCCCCGTCGACGCGCATTTGGAGTGCCGTGCCCGCGCCAGTCCCCTGGCCCTTGGGGACCTCTTCCAGGAACGCGCTCTCATTGATCTGTTTGTCAAACTGGTCCCAGTCGCATTTGATTTTCTCGGCCGCAAACTGGTGCTTCCCCTTCCAGGTGCCCTCGACTTCGATTAGGGTCCCCGGGGTCAGGTCCTGAAGCGTCAGTTGTCTTCCTGACGGAGCGTCTTGCACCTCCAGGCGCGTGTCGGGGCGGAGCTGAACGACGTCCTGCAATATCTTGAGATCCGCCTCGGGTGTCTTCGCCGTGACGTACCCGCGGAGCTTCACCCGCGGCGCGGCAAAGCAGGGAACGAAGGCCGCCGCCAGAAGGGCGAGCGTCATAACTGCCTTAGTGGTCTTTCCCAACATGGTGTCCCTCCTCGGCGCCCCGGAGGAAAAAGCTGCGCAAAAGCGATCCATCGATCGGACTTACAGGGCGCGCCTTTGCTGCGGATTCTATCACAAATTGCCCTTGTGGTGTTTCTCGCCTGCCTCTATAATCTCGCTCCGTCGAGGTCAGAGACTGTTAGGATCGGACAGCTCATGAGAGGAGGAAAGGCTATGAGGCCGAAGCTTGTTGCTATCGCTTTGGTGGGATTGCTGTCGGTTATGCCCGCCTGGGCCAAGAAGGGTGAGCCCAAGTTCAAATCCATGGAAGTGCGACACTTCTCGCGCGTCGAAGGGGTGGAAATTCCTCCCGAGTTTCCTGACTTCCTCTACGCCGCCGTGCGGGAGGAGTTGGAGAAGTCAGGTTTGTTCAAAGAAATGACCGGCGAAAACGAAGTGGTCGATCCGGCAGACGCTCCGCAATCGTTCATCTTGGACGGTAGCATACTGGAATATGGGAAGGGGAGCGTGGCGAAAGCGGTGATTATTGGTTTCGGCGTCGGGAGGAGGAGTCTCCGCATCAAGCTGACGGTTCACCGGCGGAGCGACAACCAGACTGTCTTAGACGAGGAGTTGAAGGTGCGGTCGCCCGCGCAGTGGAAGCCCGCGGTGCTCGCCAAGTCTGTGGCCAAGAAGATCGCGGGCGAGATCAAGAGAGGCTTGAAGTGAGGAGTTTTCCGTGAGGCCAAGCCGGCGGTCCTTGCCGGCTTGGCTCAGCTTCCTTCCCGACCTTCCCACTCGGCTCAACTCTGCGGCACGGAGGCGCTGAGACTTTCAATTGCCTCACGCAGCTTGACGCCGCGCAGGAAATTGCGCAGGGCGGTGGTGAGGCACTCTTCCAGACTGGCCTGCGCCCTTTTCATAATGTTCTTCTTCCTAAGCGCCGCCTGCTCGATGGAAGTCCCGAGCGCGGGCACTTCCTGAGACTTACCCGTGGCGCGTGATTTCACCACCACGTTCATGTCCAGCTTGGTAAAGATCTCAAAGCCTGAGCCCTCCGCCAAGCCGAACTGGAACAGATAAACAGTGAGCAGGAAGTCGGCGGAAGCTTCGTCGGGAGCCAGCATCCCGGCGGCCCCCAGCGAATCCTCCAGAGCCTGCCGAACCACGACCGTGCGGTCGCGGTCAAAGAAAATGCCACCCCGTCCTTCGCTAACCAGCATGGGGCGTGGGTCGCCCGTGCGGTCGATCACGTTCACCACCAAGAACTTGAGAGGACGGGGAAAAGTCTGGGGTTTGACTGGCTCCGGCAACTTGAGGCTGATGGTGTTCTCTGGAGTCTGCTTGGGTTCGGTCTTACCCTGAAGGATAAGGGGGTTCAGAAAGAGGAGCATCCCAAGTCCCACCATCAGGATGAAGAAGCGAGAACGCGCCATAGTTAATCTACCTCGGCCGTAGGATGGCCCCAGCCTAATGCCTTCCCGCCGGCAAGTCAACCGTCCCCGCGTGCCGCCCGCTGGCGCCGCCCCTCTCGCGCGGAGCCCAGCTTCCGGCGCCAACAGGTGAACGCAAGGTCGGGACGCGGTTGCGGAAGCAACTGTCCTTGTTTATGATGGCGGCGCCGGGATTAGCGAGAGGATTCCATGTCTTTGATGCTGGAAGAAATCTTTGACCAGCCGCGGGCCTTGCGGCGCACGTTCAAGGCCGAGCGCGAGCACGCGCAGTCGTTCAAGGAATTCGCGCGCCAGAAAGATTTCCGCCTCATCGTGCTCGTGGCCCGCGGCACTTCCGACAATGCCGCGCTTTTCGGGCGCTATCTGCTGGAACTGACCACGGGAATTCCGGTCTCGCTCTGCGCCGCGTCGATTCACACCCTCTACCACGCGCGGCTGGACCTTCGCCGAGCGGTAGTGGTGGGGATCTCGCAGTCCGGCGAAGGGACGGATATCAACTTGGTCCTGAAATCCGCCCGGCGTCAGGGGGCCTACACGGTCGCCATCACCAATGAGGCGCGCTCGACCATGGCGCAGCTGGCGGACGAGGTTTTCCTGGTGCGCGCCGGCAAGCAGCGCTCCGTCGCTGCCACCAAGACCTACACGGGCCAGCTCCTGATGTTCTACCTGCTGGCCGGTGGATTGGGCCCGCACATCACGCTGGAGAGCGTCAGCGAGATTCCCGACCGCGTGGAGGCGGCGCTCGAACTTGCTCCCTCCATACGCGAACTGGTGGAGCGCTACCGCTACATGCGCCAATGCGTCGTGGTGTCGCGGGGTCTGAATGTCGCTAACGCCTACGAGCTGGCGCTTAAGCTCATGGAGACCTGCTACGTGGTGGCGGAGCGGTTCTCTTCGGCCGACTTTGCCCACGGGCCGGTGGCGCTGATCGAGCGCGATTTTCCGGTCATCATCCTCATGCCGCCGGGCAAGGTCTTCCGCGACCTCAAGCGCCTGGTAGAACGCTTGCGCAAGTTGCGGGCGGAAACGCTGCTGATTTCTTCCACCGACGTCCGGCTGCCGGCGGCCACGCGCACCATTCGCGTCCCGGGCCCCATCCCGGAAATCTACACCCCCATCCCGTATATCGTTCCGGGACAGCTCTTGGCCGCTTCGCTGGCGGAGGTGAAGGGGCTCGACCCGGACAACCCACGTTCCTTGCAGATTGTCACGCGGACTCTTTGAGGCTGTCCAAGTTCCCCCGCGGGTCGGCAAAAGAAAAACCCCGAAGAAGCCGCAGCTTCTTCGGGGTTTCCTTTGTCAGCGCTCCGCGAGCGCGCGGAGCTAAGCCCGCCAGGGGGCGGGCCAACCTCCCTACCAGACGAACTTCAGCCCGAACTGAATCTGCCGTGCCGGGCGCGACTGGAGGATCTTGCCGAAGAAGGGGTTATAGACCAGCACTTGGCTGATGCCGGTGCAGCCCCCCAAATCGTAAGTGCACCAGTCGGTATAGCCCAGCCCGGCTTGACTGATGGGCTCACGGAAGTTCACGTTGTTGAAGGCGTTGAGGAACTCTACGCGAAACTGGAGGTTGGTCCGCTCGCCTTCGCCGAAGTAAGTGTTCTTCAAAAGGGAGACGTCAAAGTTCATCATTGGGGGGGCGATATAGGTGTTCCGTCCCAAGTTGCCGGGCTGCAACTTGAAGGCATGGGAGAGGTCAAACGCGCTTCCAGTACGTCCGATAGGCGTACCCCCGTCAAGCGCCTTCGCCGGGTCTATGGTGCTAGTCTTCGCGTGATACAGTTCGTCAGGACGGAAGGTATTGCCGAAGTAGTCCATAAAGATGCTGTAAGGCTGGCCGGACTGTAGGGTGGTAATCCCCGCCACCTGCCAGCCGTTGCCCATCCGCCCCGCGCGCTCCCACTTGGGTACGTCGTAGATATAGCTGAACACCAGCCGCTGCCGCACGTCGAAGTCGGACCGCCCGCGCTCGCCGGCGAGATTGTTCGGATCCTGCGCGAGCCGCGGCCGCGTGGTGATGATGGGGAGGTCGGGCCGCAAGCTGAGCGTCGGGCTGATATTGTTTGCCGCCGCAAAGTTGTCGGGGTTGATGGTGTAAAAGGAGGAAAGGAGGCTGGCGTAAAGAGGCGAAACCATGAACACCTGCGGCTGAAGTGAAGAGGCCGTGTCAATGGATTTGGCCCACTGGTAATGCATGCGCAGATTGAGGCCGCGCAGGTTGCGAACGTCAAAGCGCAGGATGAGGGAGTGGAAATTGGAGCTGGCGCTGTTTTCCTGGTTCAGGATGGTCTCCAACAAGAAGGGATTTACGCCAGCGCCGAAGCACGAGTCGGGATTGCCATAGAACATCGCCGGTGTACACGGACTCATATCGCGCAGGCGAGGCAGCTTCCGACCCATGGAGCCCGCATAGGCCACCTCGAACATCATCTTGTTGCCCAAGCGCTGTTGAAGTCCAGCGTGGAATTGATTCACGTAGGGCGTCCGCGTCTGCGGGTCGCGCGCCGTGATGGAGTACGGCTGCTTGTTCCACCACGACCACACGTCATCCTCATTGAGGTCGAACCATTGGCCATAGGTTCCTGGGCCAGGGAATCCGGCCGGGAAGGTGTCGCCGAGGTCGAAGTCCGGGTACGTTGTGAACCACTGCTGCACGAACGGGGGGTTGAGCAGCATGTTGACGGAGGGTTCCATCGGCTGTTGATCGAACACCACGGCATAGCCCGCCCGGAAGACCGTCTTGCCCTTATTAAAGGGATCCCAGGCGAAACCGAAGTGCCCAGAGACGTTGTTGTAATCGGTGTCGAAGCCTGCGCGCGGCGCCGGCGACCGCGCCGTCCCCAGATCCTCGCCGAAGGGACCATAAATGATCTTGGAGTTGGCGCGCATCAGGCCGCTCCACTGGGTGTAGTAGTTCACCAGGCGGTCACCGACTTCCACCGGGGCGGTATTGACCTCATAGCGCACCCCGGCATTGACTGTGAAGTTGGAGCGCACGCGCCATTGGTCTTGCGCGAACACGTTGTAGGACTGAGAGCGGAAAGAGCGGCCAAAATCGCCGCCAAAGTCCTGACTGACCCGGGCGATGGAAGCCACATCGGGCATCCCGGTGAAGCCCGTGAAGAACCCGGAGTAAAACGTGAGCAACCCGCGCGCCATGCCTTCGTTGGCGACGTTCAGGCGAGCGTAACGGACCTCCCCGCCCAGCTTCAGATTGTGCCGCCCGTGGATGATGCTGATGTTGTCAGCCCCGGACCAAACCGTATCCGCCCGCGCGCTGGGCACGCTCGGGTCGGCCCCCAGCGTCGCGTACGGAGCGAACTCGGTGAAGATGCCTCCCACATGCAGACTGGGTAGCCCCAGGCCGGCCGGAACGTTATAGAGGCCAAGCGCGGCCGGGTCAACCGTGCGGTCCAGGGCGCGCGTCTGCAAGCGGAAGCGATTCCACCCCAAACGGAACTCGTTGGTCATCCGCGGGGTAATCTGGTGCACGTAGTTGTAACTGAAGTTTTGATTCAGCCCCGTGACCGAGGTGCCACTGCCGGGATAAGTCTCCGTTGCCGGAACGGCTCCCCCCTGCGTCTGGTTAATCCATTGCATGTTGTGCTTGAAGCTCATACTGACGCGGTCGCTCTTGCGCCAGTCCACGCGCCCCAGAAGATTGTCCGTCGAAGTCTTGTTCGCGGATTCCCCGGCAAAGAATCCGGTGTCATAGGGATCGATATCGGCGGTCGTGCTCGTGATGTAGGGGCGGGGATAGAGGCTGTAAAGGTTGTAGGCAGTGGGGTAAACCCAGGAGGCATCGCGCACGTACAGCTCTGGCACATGTTCGAAGACAGGCCGGGGGTTCGACACGCGAAAACCTTCCCAGTTGAAGAAGCCAAACACTTTGTCTTTCTTCAACGCCCCGCCCGCATTGGCGCCAAATTGAATCTGATTCACTTTGGGCAGGTGGCGCTCGTACAGTGTGGCCACAACGGGGTCGTCGGTCGGCACGGGATAGCCGCCCCCGAGCTCATTTATGAGCATCACCTCGCGGTTGTACTGGTCGAAGGTGCCGCCGTTATACACGGAGAAGAAGTTGCGCGAGCTGATGGCGGAGTTGCGGCCGAAGCCGAACAGCGTGCCATGAAAGACGTTGGAGCCGGTGCGGCTGATGGTGTTGATCTGCGCGCCGCCGCTGCGGCCGTATTCCGCCGCTGAGCCGCTGGTCTGTACGCGGAATTCCTGCATCGCCTCCACAATCTGGAAGGGCAGTGACTGGTTGATGGTGTAGTCGTTGTTGTCCACGCCGTCGAGCAGGAAGTTGTTCATATTGGCGCGCACCCCGTTCACCACCATCGACGCCCCTTCCAGCGCCGAGCCCTGCTCGACGGGATAGGTGCCGGGAACCAGCAGCGCCAAATCCAGGAAGTCCCGCCCTGCCAGGGGCAGAGTGCGCACCGTGCGGCTATCGATGACTCCTCCCGCCGTGGTGCTCACCAAGTCCAGCGATACGCTCGGCGCCCGAGTGGGTCTGGCCGTGGGCGCGGGCGGTTTCACCGCAACGGGTGGCGGGACGGGTGGGGTCGGAGGAGCGACCGGCGGTTTGCCGGGCTCGACCGGCGGCGGTGGAGGAGGCGCAGCCACGGGCTGCAATATGAAAGGCGGCAACACCAATTTGTTGTCGCCCACGCTCACCTCCAGGTCCTGGCGGATGTCGGTGGCAAAGCCGGACTTCTCCACCGAGAGCATGTAGCCTTCCGCCGGAGGGACGGCGGTGAACGTATAAGTCCCGTTGTCGTCGGTCTGCTGACTCTGCGAGTAACCGATCCCGGCATTGATCAGCCGGGCCGTGGCGCCCGCGACCGGCCCACCCGCCTGGTCATAGACCGTACCTGTCACCAAGGCGTTTTGCGTGGCGGCCCACAGGGACGCACCAGCCAGCAAGACTCCAAGAGTAAACAAGAGGCTCAGGAGACGCGCATTGAGTTTCATGGGAAGATTCCCCTCCGCTCCCAGCGTTTCAGGAACAGCGTTTCCGCTCATACTAAATCGCGAACCAGGCGATGTCAAGCCATACTTCGTAGAATCATTAAAGAGCAGTAGGATTGGCATCTGTTTTAATCGGCGTTTCTGGGGAAAAGATGAGCGGAATCTACGGCGCACCTACGGCTTCGGAGTAAAGTGCCAAAATCTTAGGGGAGACATATTTTTTCTGCGGGGGCTGGAACTGCCCCGCACGTTGCTTCAACGCGTGAAAATCGGCCACGGCGAGCTCCTTTTGCTGGCTATCCGTCTCGCCAGAAAGGAAGTAGCGGGTGCTGTGGGCGGCGCCGCGGAAGAAATAAGCGAGGGCTTGCTTCTGGCCGTTGTTGCTGAGGTAGTCGGAAAGGCTGCGCTCGGCGTCCTCGAGGTTACCCTGGAAGTAGGCCTGGAGGCCGGCACGTAATGTCTGCTCGCTGGCGACGGGCGTGGGAGTCTCCGGACGGGGCGCCGTCTCGGGCCGCGACAGGGTGGGCTTGACCGGGGGCTTGGAGACCGCAACCTCCTTCTTTTCTGGCGTCGGACGCGGCGGTGGAGGCTGGCTGATCTGCCGGAGGCGTTGGATGTATGTCTGCGCCGCCGCGGCGTTGGGCCCGCCCGCCTGAACGACCTTCTCGAAGTTGGTGAGGGCGTCTACGTTGTTGCCCGCGTTCATGAGCCGCACGCCATCGTCGAAGAGCCTGTTCGTTTCCGTAGCCGCAGCCTGCTTGCGAAGTTCCGCCTGCACTTGCGCTAGGTAATTGCGGGCTTGCGCAGCCTTCGGGCCTCCTCCTTGCGCCACCTGACTCAAACGCGATTGGGCCTCGGCGTACCTTTTCTCGTTAAACGCCCTGACGCCTTCCTGGAACAGGCGTTCTTCGTTCTCCCGAGCATCGATTTGTTTCAGGAAGCGGCTGACATCGCTCCGATGCTTTGGGTTCTTCAATGCGACTTTGGCCGCCGCCTCGAACTTCTGCTTCGCGTTGCCGTAGTCGCCTTGGTTGAAGAACTGCACGCCCTCGTTGAAGAGGTTCTCTTCCATGGTAATCAGGCGCTTGACTTGGCTGCACGCCATGTTCATGTACATCTTGGTTTGCTTGTAGCCCGGCTCGAGCTGTTGCAGGAGCTCGCAGGCCCCTTCCATATCGGGCTTGTTGAACAGCTCAATTGCCTGCTGGTAACGTTGCTCCACGTCCTGCGCGGCGGCTGGCAGAAGGCCGAGCGCGAGAAAGCCTGCCAGAAAGCACACGCCGGTCGCGCGGCGCAGGCTAATACTTGGAGACCAGGTCGTTGACCATCTCATTGACGTTCACCTCAGAGACCGTGCAGTCCACCTGAGCAATCTTCCCGGATTCCACGACGGCGGTTACTTTCTTTACGGCTTGGTCCTTCCTTAGTTCAATCACGTACTCACCCGGCGGAAGTTCCAGCCGCATCGGTGTAGTACCTGCCAGATTCACGCTCTGGCCTTCCTTCGTCTGCACGCTGACAATCTCTGCCCAGGGAGTGGCGACAAGCTGCGCGTAGCCGGGCACGCCTGGCTTGGGTTGGATGATGCGCCAAGCGGCGTATCCTGCAATCGCCAAGACGATTACCCCTATACCTGCCCATAATGCGACCGGGATCCGTTTCGCCGGCGCAGGTGCCGGAATCACCGCGGCGGGAGCCCGGGCCACCGGGGCAGCAACAGGGGCAGCCTTCGCTGCTGGCGCTGGCGCGACCGCAGGCCCAGCGGCGGGGGCGGGTACGGCCGGGGTCGGCGCTGCCGGACGCGGCCGCTTGACGCGCGCGGGCGGCGGGGCAGCGGCAGGTCTGGCGGCCGGTGGCGGCGCAGCGGGCGTAGGCGCAGGTGGTGGAGGGATAATTGGCGGACGGGTAGCGGGTGCGGTCTCTTCTATAGAGGCAGCGCGTGGCGGCGCAGCGGGCGTAGGCGCAGGTGGTGGAGGGATAATTGGCGGACGGGTAGCGGGTGCGGTCTCTTCTATAGAGGCAGCGCGTGGCGGCGCTGAGGGTTTGGGCGCCTCCGGCTCCCGCCGGCGGGGGCCTCCTTTCAGAGCCTCCCGCAGGCGTTCCTGGGAGGCGAGCAGGCCAGAGGTATCGGCCACAGGGAGTGTGGGGACCACGTGGAGGACGGTCTTGCGCTGAGCTTCCTCCGCCTCAAGTGCGGTCACCTCTGCGCCCCCGCGTTGGCGGGCCTCCTCCAACAAGGCGGCAGCTTCCTTGGCCAGTTCAGGCACCTCCGCTGATTGCCAGTCAAGCGAGGTGAGCAAGCTGATGGCCTCCAGGTACCGCATCCGACCGATGTCCACTTTGGCGTTGTCCAGCAGCTTGCCCCACAAGGCGCGGCGCAAGCGAATCTCCTCCTCCTGGAGGCGCTTCTGGGCGGCCAGCAGGGCGGGGTCGTCGGGCCAGGTTCTTAGGGCCTGCTGGAGGAAGACCTCGGCCTGGGCCAAGTCCTCGCGCGCGATGCTCTTCTCGACCTGCTCAACCGTGCTGCGGACCAGCGTGAGACGACCCAGACCTTCCCGGGACCGGGCATAAACGCGCTGGAACTCCACATTCTTGAAGTAGGCTTTGGGGCAAGCATCCAGCAGGGCCACAGCCTTACTCGCCTCGCCCGCCTCGAGCAACTGGACGGCGTTCTGCAGGGTCCGCTCGCGCTGCTCCTCAAACTTCTCCCATTGTTCGCGCGCCACTTCCAGGAGAGTGACGATCTCTGCGGCCTGCAGTTCGCTTTGGCTTCGCTTCAGTAGATCCACCGCTTCTTCGAAGTTCTCTTCGCCCAGGCAGGCCTGCGCCCGATTGAGAACATGGAGAATGCGCTCCTGCCGCTGGTGTTCAGCCTGCTGCTCGTGGGCAAACTGCAGGATTTCCATCAGCTCGGGAGATTGCCCGGCACGGCCCAGGGCCCGTTCCAAGGTGCTGATGGCCCCGGCGAAGTCCTTATTGCGAATCTGCTCGTTAGCCTGGTGAATAGCCTCCTGCCGCAGGCCTTCCAGACGTGCGGTCTCCTGGGCTTCCCGGACCGTCTTCAGGCAGGACATCAGGCGCGCATCGTTGGGGACGGTTTGCAGGGCACGTTCCAGCAGAGCGGCGGCAGAGGAGAACTTATTCTCCTGAAGCAGCCCACGGGCGGCCTGGATCTGCTCCTCCACATACCGGCGCTTCTTTTGAGCGTCCACGAGGCGGGAGGCCTGAGCGTGAAGCTTTAGCACGTCGGCGTTGTCAGGGAATTCATCCAGGGCCTGGTTTGCCAACTCCAGGGCCTGCGCGAATTCGTCGCGGTTGAGGACTTCCTGGACGCTAGCCAGGCGCTGCTCCAGAAAGCGTCGCCGCTCTTCCTTGTCCTGGTTGCTGCGCACCAGGCGGCTCAGAGACTCGACCTCGATATTAATAGGGTCGAGTTGGGCGGCCTTCTCCAGCAGTTCCAGTGCCTTGGCGAAGCTCTTTTCCGCCAAGCGGGCCCGCGCGGCTTCAACGAATTGCCGCACTTGACGCACGCGGTCTTCCTCGACGAGCTCCTGCCCCACCGACTCCAGCATCTTCTGCGCCAGGGCATGCTGGGGGTCGAGCGCCAGCACCGCCTCCAATTGGGCCTTGGCGCCTTTCAGGTCGGCATCCGCCACTAGTCTTTCCGCCCGCTCCATGTGGCGAAGGATCTTCCGGCTGCGGTCGCGGCGTTCGAGCGCCAGTTGCTTGTACTGCTGCGCCTCCTGGTGATCGGGATGAAGACGAAGGATTTCATCCACGGCGCCAATGGCCTCGTCGTATTGTTCAGCCTGCAAGGTCTCCTTGGCGTGACGCAGCGCCTGCTCGATCTTCTGCGTGCGCTGACGGGCGTGAATCTGCTCCTGCACCTTTCCGAGCAGGCCCTTGGCCACGTTGTGGTTGCTGTCGATCTCCAGGACCTTCTGGAGCGACTCTTTGGCGAGGGTGAAGTTGCCTTCTTCAAACGAGCGCTGCCCTTGCTCGATGTAGATTTCCACCATGTGGCGCTTCAGATAGTCCCCGGCTTGCGCCAAGTCAAAGGCCAGGTCTTCCGCGCTCTGGTAACGTTCCTCGCGGTTTTTCGCCAAGGCGCGCGTGATGATGTTTTCCAGCTGCGGCGGGCAATTAGGCACCAGGGAGGTAATGGGTGCGGGCGGCTGCTCCACGATCTTGTACAGGATGGTGGGCATGTCGTCGGCGGCAAACGGATTCTGATAGGCCAGCAGCTCGTAGAGAATGACACCCACGCCGAAGATGTCGGAGCGCGCATCCACCGTATGGCCGAGGACCTGCTCCGGAGACATGTACATCGGCGTGCCGAGCACAATGCCGGTGCGCGTCATGGAGCCGCCGGCAATGCGCGCAATGCCGAAATCCACAATCTTCACCATGCCGTCATTCAGCACCACGATATTGGCCGGCTTCACGTCGCGGTGGACAATGCCGTGTTGGTGAGCATAGTGCAGCCCCCTGCAGGTCTGCACCATGATATCCACCTTCTTGACGACCGCCACCTCCCTGCGCGCGGTGATCATCTGCTCCAGCGATTCCCCCTCCAGAAACTCCATGGCAATGAAGGGAATCCCGTCGGCTTCATCAATCTCGTAGATGGTGACGATGTTGGGGTGGCTGAGCGAACCGGCCGACTGCGCCTCGCGGTAGAAGCGCTGCAGAAGTTCCGGGTCGCCCGCCACCGTGGGGGACATGGTCTTCAACGCCACCGCCCGACCTAGGCGGGGGTCTTCCGCCCGAAAGACCACACCCATGGCTCCTCGGCCCAGCTCAGACTTAATTACGTATTTGCCGAGCTTTGTGAGGGTAGCCACCTCTGCGCAAACTCCTCCCTCTAAACCGTGGACAGCCAACCGTCGGCACTATCTCCGGTCGCATCCTAGCACTGCCGGACATACAGTTCAACGGGGAACTCCAATCTGTGCATCTTCTCGCCCCACCCGCGTCGCGCGTCGCCCGCCGCCCTGGAAGCGTGCGCTGGCACAGCACTTGGCCCCTTCGCCGCGGCGACGTGGCCGGATTACGCCCTGGGCGGTTCGGATTCAATCGGCAGCACTGGCCCGGCCGGCGCACTCAACGCCACAAACCGTTAACCCTGCACTACGGGCAACTCACCAGAGCTAACAAAATTCTTGCGGGGCAGGGGATTTGCGATTAATCTGAGCGGCTAAGTTACCCCAGTTCTTGGAGGCTTGATATGGCGCAAGTGAAAGTTGGCTTTTATGGCCACGTGCGACAGTACCACAACCTGCAGAAGGAGATTGATGCGGCGATTCACGAGGTTCTGGAGAGTGGCACTTATGTGCTTGGTCCTAAAGTGAAACAATTCGAGCAAGAACTCGCGGCTTACATGCACATGAAAGAAGCCGTGGGCCTCAACTCGGGGACGGACGCGCTCCTGCTGCCTCTCCTGGCGATGGCGATTGGCCCGGGCGATGAGGTGATTACCACCTCCAACACCTTTTTCGCCACGGCCGAGGCGATCTGGCTGGCGGGGGCCACGCCGGTTTTCGTCGATATCGATCCCAAGACCTGCAATATTGACGAGGATCTGATCGAGGCCGCGGTCAGCCCGCGCACCAAGGCCATCATTCCCGTTCACCTTTATGGGCAGCCGGCGAAAATGCGGGAGGTAGCGAAAATCGCCAAGGCCCACAACCTGTATGTTATCGAGGACTGCGCCCAGGCGCTCGGCGCGCGGGGAGATGACTTCGTCATCGGCGAGCTGAGTGACGTGGTCGCGACGAGCTTTATCATCCAGAAGAACCTGGGCTGCTTTGGGGATGGCGGCGCCATAGTTACGAACAACGAGGCCATCGCCACCCAGGTCCGCAAGCTGCGCAACCACGGCTCGTCGAAGCGCTCTTGCCACAGCGTCGGCTACAACAGCCGGCTGGACGAACTCCATGCGGCCGTGCTGAGCGTCAAACTGAAGCATCTGGACAAGTGCAATGACCTGCGCCGGGCGCGGGCCAAGGAATTCGATGCGGGCCTGGCGGGCACTTCGTTGACCCTTCCCTACGCCCTCCCCGGGTACCGGCACATTTATCACCTCTACGTCGTCGAGACCGATGATCGGGACGGGCTGCAAGCCTATCTCCAGTCCCAGGGCATTACCGCGCTGACTCATTACCCCATCGCCATTCACCAGCAAGAGGGGTATCCGTGGGGCTGCGCCGCCCGCATCTCCGGCTCGCTCAAGCACACCGAGAACTCGGCAGGGCGCGTGTTGTCGCTGCCCATGTATCCGGAACTGACGTCGGAAGAGGCCAAGCTCACGGTTGAGGCCATCCGGGCTTGGGAGAAGACGCGCGGCAGGTAGGTGTGGCGCGGGCCTGTTCTGATGGTCTGCGGCTGCTTTCTGCATGAGACCCGGCAGGGCGCAAGAAAAGGCCCTGCCGGGTTCCCCGGCAAGCATCCTGCGATAGGGAGTTATCACCCATGAGCCCCAACAAGAGGTACACGGTGGTGGTAGCCGGCTGCGGCAAGCGCGGCATGCACCATGCCGCCGAGTTCTTTAAGAATCCGCGCTTTCAGCTCGTAGGGGTCTGCGACATTGACCAGGCCCGTGTGGATGCCGCCGCCAAGCAATTCGGCAATCCCGAAACCAGCCTCGACGCCGCTTCTTTGCTCAAGAAGACTCGGCCGGACATCTTCTGCTTTTGCACTCTGCCCAATCTGCGGCTGGAAATGATCCGCCTGGGGGTGGAATCGGGTGTCAAGCTCATTGCCTATGAGAAACCTATAGCTACCTCCACCAACGAGGCGCTCGAGATTATGAAACTGGTGCGCGCGGCCAACGTGAAGACGGTCGTAAGCCACCAGCACCGCTACGGCGAGCACTACAAGAAGGTCAGGGAGATTGTTGCCAGCGGGGCGATTGGGCGGGTGCACACGGTTTACGGCACGGCGACGGGTTGGATGCTGCACATGCTTACCCACTTGATCGAATACATGCGCTGGTTTAACGACTACGCCGAAGCGGAATGGGTGGTGGGCCAGGCTTCAGGAAAAGGGAAATTCGCGGACAATCACCCCTCGCCCGATTATGTTGCGGGCTTGATCCAGTACTCGAACGGCGTGCGCGGCATCGTGGAGAGTGGCGACGGCGCCCCCGATGTCCCGGAGGTCGAGGCCTGGTGGCGCAAGTGCCGGATCGGTGCCCAGGGGACGGAAGGCTTCGCCGAGGTGCTCACCGGGGGCGGGTGGCGCGCTATCACGCGCGATTCGAAAGGCGTCATCTCAGGCCCCGGCAACATGGATTACACGCACGACATGCCACCGTACATCCAGGAGATGGCCGATTGGCTGGATGATCCCGAAAAGGTTCACCCCTGCAACGGCGAACGTGCCTACAAGGGCTTTGAAATCATGATGGCCCTCTGCCGCTCCGCCTCCCAGGGCGGCAAGGTCAAGCTGCCGCTGGGTCCCGGCGAGCCGGAACTGGAAGAGCTCGCGCGGGCGTTGCCGGACTGAAGATCGCGGCGAGCGTCTCGAGCCGGTTGTCCCTCATCCGTGGATTGAGCGGGCGAGGTTTGTTTTCCTAAGCCTACCACGTGTATTCTTTCGTTTGTGCCTTCGATTCCTTTGGCCTCGAAACTCAACGCAAATCAGAGTCAGGAGGACGGTCTCATGCGTAGAGCGCGTTCTTCTTTCTTCGGCTTCACTTCCGTCATCATCTTCTTCTATTTGGTGCTGACAACAGGATCCTCGTACACGAACCCCGCACCGGCGGAATCGCCGGATTTCTTTCCCATCGCGGTCTGGTACGGTGGAGGCAAAGCGCGGGCGCCGATGCTGGAGAAAGTAGATGCCACCAGTCCTGAGCGTTGGGGCAAAGACCTCGACCAGATCAAAGCGGTGGGTTTCAATACCGTCAAGTGCTGGGTGGACTGGGCAACGGCGGAGCCCAAGCCGGAGGACTTCCGCCTCGAGAACCTCGAGCTCTTGCTGCGGCTGGCGGAAGCGCGCGGCCTGCGCGTCGTCGTGCAGCTCTATCTGGATTCCGCGCCGGACTGGGTGGGCGAGCGTTACCCCGAGGCCCAGTTCGTGGACCGCTCGGGCGCGGTGATCAAGTCGCAAGCGTCGCCGGGGTTTTGCATTGACCACCCGGGGGTGCGGGCGGAAGTCGTGAAGTTCCTGCACGCGCTCTCCGAGCGCGCCAATCGCTCGCCTGCCCTTTACGGCTGGGACGTGTGGAGCGAACCGCACGTCATCAACTGGGCCGAGTTTCCTTATCTCTCCAATCCTGAGTTCTGCTTCTGCCCGGCGAGCCAGGCGCGCTTCCGGGAGTGGCTAAAAGCCAAATACGGGACGCTGGAGGCGGTGAATGCCGCCTGGTATCGCAGCTTCGAGCGTTGGGAACAGGTCGAGCCGCCGCGCGGTTCGACCATCCTTTCCTACACGGACTACCTTGATTGGCGGGCTTTCATCGACGACAAGCTGGCGGGCGACCTCAAGACGCGCGTGGATTCAATCCGCAGCGCCGACTCCGCGCATCCCATCACCAGCCACGCCGCGGTACCGGGCCTGTTCACCCATCCCACCGACGGCTACGGCGATCCGGACGATTGGAAGATGGCCGCAACTGCCGACTTCTTTGGCACCTCGCTCTACCCCAAGCACTCGGCCTCGACGCGCCCCTGGCCTTACCCCATGATTGCCGCGGGCCTCGATTTCACGCGCTCTTCCGGACGCAGCTACGGCAAGGGCTTCTGGATCGGAGAGCTTCAGGCGGGGCAGGGTGTCACCGGCATGCGCATCGCGGAGGCGGTGGTCCCGCACGACCTCGAATTGTGGCTGTGGAAAGTGCTTTCGCACGGCGCGCGGCAGATTGCCGTTTATGCCTGGTACCCGATGAGTTCCGGCTACGAGTCCAACGGCTACGGGCTCATCAACCTGGACGGCACGTTGACGGACCGCGCCCGCGCTGCCGGCCGGGTGGCGCAAATCATCAGCCGGAACGCCTCTGACCTCCGTCAGGCCACGCCCGCGCCAGCCCAGGTGGCGATCCTCTACAACCGCCTTTCCTACATGGTGGGAGGGGCGCAGCCGTCGCTTTCCCAGCTCGGCAACGCGGAACGCGATTCCCTGATGGGTCTGCACCGCGCCTTCTTCGAGGAGCAGATCCCCGTTGATTTCGTCCACCCGCAGGATGTCACCCAGAACAAGCTGGGCGAGTACAAAATCCTCTTTCTCCCCTTTCCGGTGATGCTGTCGAAAGGCGTTGCGGAGGGCGTGGCGCGCTATGTTCAAAATGGCGGCACGGCAGTGGCCGAAGCTCGTCTGGCGTGGAACGACGAGCGCGGCTTCTCCAGTGACCGGGTTCCCGGCTTTGGGCTGGATGAGGTCTTCGGCGCCAAGGAGAAGTCCATCCGCCCGGTCGAGAAGGCGAGCATCTTTGTCGCGCCTACAGCCAATCTTCCCGGCCTGAGGCCCGGTGAGGCGATCACCGCAGAAGCGTTTGAGGAAGACCTCGAACCCCTGGCGAACACACGCGTACTCGCGAAATTTGCTAATGGCGAGCCTGCGGTCGTGGAGAAGACATGCGGAAGGGGAAAAGCGATTCTGGTGGGTTCGTTTCCGGCGCTCGCGTATCAGCGCCAGCATGAAGGTTCAACGAAGCGGCTATTGCTGGCGCTGGCCCGCGCCGCCGGCGTTTCGCCCGAGGTCGAAGTTTCCGGCCCCGGAACCTCCGAGGTGGAGGTGCGCCGCCTGACCAGCGACCGCGCGCAAATCCTCTTCACTTTCAACCACGCGCGGACTCCGGCTCAGGCTATCATCTCCATCCGCCTGCCTTGGCAGGCCGCACGGGCGCGGAATCTGGAAAATGATAGGGACGTTCCTTTGCAGGTAAGGGCAGGGGAAGCTGCCCTCCAGAAGACGCTGGCGGGAGGTGAAATCTGGGTGGTCAGACTCGCGCCACGCTGACCGGGTCAGTTGGCAATCGGGGAGTCGGCCGCCGAGGCGGTGCCGGTTGGGTTGCCGCGGATGACGTAAGTCTGGTCCGTGAAATAATAGGATGTGCCCGAGACGCCCACCTGGGTAGGGGCTGCACTTATATCGTACCCATTGTAGAAGCCTCGGGTGTCGAGGATGGTCGGCACATAAGCGAAAGAATAACCGCTCTTGGCGCCCGAGGCTAGCACGCTGTCAAGCAGTCCTGCCGCCGATTCACTTACCGGGCCGCTCGCCGGTGGCCCCAACTGGAGTAGCGTGCTCGAATAGCCGATGTTGTAACTCGAGGCATAGGTTACCTCGGCGGTGTTGAGAACGCGGCAGCTGGCAATGGCCGAGGCTTGGTTGGCCGCAATGCGGCTTCGCATTAGGTTCGGAATCGCGATTGCCGCGATAATCAAGATGATCGCCACAACGATCAGCAGCTCGATGAGCGAGAACCCTCGTTGGCTACTACGCATGTTTGGCTCCTTCCATGCCGGCCTGAAGCGCACCGACCAAAGCACAAAAGCCTCTTGGGCCGGCCCCTCGGCGTCCTGCCGGGACGACGAACTGTAAACTGTCCGACCGAAAGCTGTTTCGAACGTGCTACCTTGGCAGCGACAATTCTAGCACAACTCAAAGCCAGTGGCGTGGCAAAATCGCTACTGAGGCGCGCTGTGTTTACTCCGTTTGTAATGTTGGCGCGTGTGGGGGTCGGTTCCGGTCGGAGCAGCCCCCTTTTCGGCCGAGGTGGTTCCGGATCCCGTGCCCGCGGACTCGACAAGGCGCGGCCGGCGCGCCACCCGCCGAGCTCCCGCAGGCTGGTACTCGCGGGGGCCGTTGCCTGGGTGATGCTGAGTGCATCTGTGGCGCTTCTGGCGCAGGCGGCCAGCCTGGTCGGCGTGGTTGCAGGCCCGGGGGGGGAAGGCATCCCCGGCGTGACCGTTCGAGTGCTGACGGGAAGTCTGTGGCCGGGCGATTCTTTGGTGGTCTCGGAGTTGACCACCGATGCTGCCGGACGATTCTCGGCTGCCGGGCTCTCACCGGGAACTTACGACCTGGAGTTATTGCAGGCGGGCCGACGACTCAGGAAGGTCTCCGGCTTGGAGCTTTCCTCCGTCACGACCCTGGAGGTCACAGTCGAGCTCCTGTCTGGCGCGGCGGCGACGGGCGAGGCGGCCACCTCTTCGTTCCGCATCGAAAACCGCGGCGTGGACTGGGGCACAGGATTCGGCCTGCCCTCCCGCCGACGGCTTCCGAACGCTGGCAATGTCTGGTCAATTCTGGAAAGCCAGGAGCCCTCGATTGTCACCGACCGGTTGGATGTGGGCGGGCTCAAGACGGGCGTGCCGGCCCTCTTCGGTGCGTTGGGCGCTTCCTGGACCGAAAACCAATATGCTCTGAACGGCTTTGACGTCACGGACCCCTACATTCCTGGCCGTCCTTTGGCGGACCCCGATTTGGATGCAGTCCTGGAGCTTCAGACGGTCTCCGCCGCGAAGCCCGCACCGCTTGCGGCCTCAGGTGTAGCCCTGGATTTCACCACTCCCCGGCTCCTGGAAAGCCTTCATGGCTCCACGCGTTGGTACTATTCGGGCCGCAGCTTGCAGAGCGATAACCAAGACGCACGGCTGGCCCGGTTCGATTTCCCGGGGCCTGAGCGCTTTCGTCGCCTGGTGGACGGCAATGTGGAGTTGGGAGGCAAGCTTCCATTCCACCGTGTTTCGTGGCCGTTCTTTGTTGCCCTCTCCACGCAACAACTGTCGAAGACCCTGGGCGGATTCTCCGCGCCGATTGACGTGCACGTGTACCGCGCCCTGGCGGAAGCGGAACCACTTGCCTCCGGCCCTGACCGCCTCCGTCTGCTTTACTCCGGCCAGCACGTTTTCAATCCGTATGAGGGAGCGGAACCACGCCTTGCGCCCGGCGCCACCACCCTCGGCAACCACAACTTCCATCAGTTTCAGGCCCGTTGGGAACGCGCATTGAGTCCTGCGGCCGCGCTTGCGGCGGGCTTTGGCGTCGCCCACGCCATAGTTTCTTCCGGGATTCAGTCCCACCTTGACAGCCTTAGCGCCGTCACCTTGCCCCAAATGAGCAGAAGCGGGCCTGCGCCCTTGTCGCTGGCGGGGCTGCGAACGCGCTACGAAGGCAAGGCCTTGATTCAAGCGGTGAAAGAGGGCCCGCTGGGGAATCACAGTTTCGCGTTCGGGGGAGACTGGGAGCGAAGTTACGTTTCCAACCGCTGGGATTCGCTGGGGGGCATGGAACAGACCTTCGTGCGCGGTGTCGGTGCAGAGGTGACGCGATGGAACACGCCCACGGCGGCGCGCCAGCAGGTGCAGAACGTGGCCGTGTTCGCTCACGATGCGTGGCGACCCTGGCGCCGATTACGTCTCCCTCTGGGACTCCGGCTCGACAGCGCTTCAGGCCAGGCGGCGGGCGCGGCCGAGGGAATCCGCTGGACTACGCTCCAGCCGCGCGCCGGTTTGGTGCTGCCGCTCCTGCATCGTGGCCCGGTGCTGCGGGCAAGCTGGTCGCGTTACGCGCACCTGCTCCAGGGGCGCTATCTTGATTTCGGTAATCCCGCGGCCCTCGGAGGAGAAGTCTTTCGCTGGCTTGACCTGAACAGTGACCGTCAAGCTCAGCCGCAGGAAATCACGACGCTCCTGCGGGTTTTCGGCGGGCCGCACTCGGCGCTCGACCGTGGTCTCGCGCGGCCGTTTACCGACGAAATCAGCGTGGGACTGGACCAGGATTTTGGCCCGCGCTTTCGCGCCAGCGTCCGCTTCTTCCGTCGCGACACGCATCGCCTGATTGCGCTCGCCAACATGGGTGTTCCTTTCACAAGTTACACTCCGGTCCAGGTGGTCGATCCCGGCAACGATGGCATTCCCGGCAACACCGACGACCAGCTCTTGACGCTCTACAACCGGAATCCGGCCGCCCTGGGTCAGGATTTCTTCCTGCTCACCAATCCTCCGGGCCACCGGGCCAGCTACAAGGGATTCGAAATTCGCCTGACCAAGCCGCTCCTTCACCTCTGGGCATTTTCCGCCAGCTTCACGGCGATGCGCACTCTGGCAGCGACCAATCCGGGCAATTCCGTTTGGGAGAATGACCCGGGCTTTGTCGGTTCTCTGGGGACGGATCCCAACACGCTCGTGCTGGCGACCAGCCGCACCTACTTCGATCGCGCCTTTATCGGCAAGGCCACGGGATACTACTTCGCCCCGGGTGGATTCCACCTTGGGGCAGTGGTGAAGTATTACGACGGCTTGCCGTTTGGCCGGCTGCTGTTTGTTGAGGGCTTCAATCAGGGACCGTTTTTCGTGCGCGCCACGCCTCGTGCCCACCCGGGCGGGTTTCAAACGCAGTTCAATTTGACCCTGGATGTGCGCGTGGCCCGGGAGTTTGCGCTGCGCAGAGGGACGCTGGCGGGCTATCTGGACTTCTTCAATCTCCTGAATCTGAACATGAACACGCTCGAAGCCGATCTGACCGGCCCCACATTTGAAAGCCGCGTACCGCTGGCCGTCCAGGCACCCCGCGTCGCCCGTCTGGGTTTCGAGTGGAGGTTCTAGTGGCAGGGGCGGATTTCAAACCCGCCCCTACAGCGGGATCTCCACCTCCGCCCCGCGGCGCTCGGCGGACAGATAAGCACTGTAGAGGACGGCAATCGTGTCGCGGGCCAGCTCCGCGCCCGAGAGCGGCTCGCGCTTGTAGTGGATGCTCTCCATGAAATCCTGGAACTCCTGCGGATAGCCGTGCTGCCAGTCCTCGTCGGGCGCCGGATGGCTCCAACCTTGCTTGGTGCCGAGCTTCTCCACAATGTAAACGTCCCGGAGAAACTCCTCGCGGGGATTGTAGGTTGCGAGCGCGTCCGTGGGATTCAAGTTGCAGCGCGTGCGGTGGTTATTGGCGAATACCTCCAGCCAGTTGTGGACGCCGCCCAGCGCGAGCTCGGAGGAGAAGATATCCGCCACCATGCCGTCGGCGAAAGTAATGTGCATCTGACCGTAGTCTTCAACGTCGTCGTAGGTGGTGCGCAAAAAGGCCGCGTCCCGATAGCTCTGCAGCCGCGTGATTTCGTGGGTGCGGGCCGAAACTGTCGCCGGGCGAATGGGCTTGCCGTCGCGGGTTTCGCCCTCCACGCGCTTCAGGTGCAAGGCGGCACTCAGCGGATGACAACCCTTGCCCACGAGCGACCCGCCGCCCGCGAATTTCCACATGCCGTAATAAGGCGAATGCGAGCCGCTGTGGGATTCATCGCCAATAATCCACAGGATCTGGCCGCCGCTTTTCGCCAGGATCTCGCGTTCCTTCGCCACGGCGGGAGCATAGACCCAATTCTCCGCGTAGCAGATCTTCTTTCCCGATTCACGGGCGGCAGCGAGGATGCGGTCGCAACTAGCCATCGCTTGGCGCAGCATGAGCTCCTTGGGGAAGGAGTTGCCGCGAAAATCATCGCGACCCGAACCGTAGAAGCCGGTGAAAGGCTTCTCGATGATCACGTGTTTTTCGCGCCGCAGGGCCTCGACGGCCAGCGGTTCATGCGCCGCGCCCGGAGCACAAATGTCAATCACATCGCAGACGGCACACAGCTCTTCGAACCGTTCGAAGGCTTGGACGCCGTGCTCGCTGGCGAACGCTGCGCGCGACGCGACCGATCTGGAAGTCACGCCCACCACCTGGACGGGCATGCCGTAAACCCGCCGGTAGCCTTCCCAGTGGAAGCGCGCGGCAAAGCGCGCGCCGACAATTCCTACGCGAATTGGTTCTTCCATCTCGCCCCCATGTAATGAGGTTCCGCCGGAACGTCTCGTGGCGCCCATGAAGCATTTTCCTGTTGACGTCCAGCATCGGGCAGCCGATTCTATCACCACGCAGCCGAGGGGAGAATGCAAGGAACCATCTCGGCTGCCAACTCGTGTTATGAGGTTTCCCCAATGCGCGAATATTCTCGACGCGATTTCTTGAAGCACTCCTCGGCTCTGGCCGCGGGAGCGGCGGCACTCGGGTGCAATCCGCACCTGCTTGGCGCGGAGCCTAAGCTGCAATTCCCCACCGCGCCGCGCGAGCGCCTGGCCGTGGGTTCGTGGCCGTTTCGTATGTTTATTGAAGCGCCGGAAAACAAGTGGGCGCGCGACGCAAAACTCCCCGGCATGGACCTGAAGGATTTCGGGGCGATGGTGGTCAAGAAGTTAGGCGTGCGCAATATCGAGCCGCTCAGTTTTCACTTCCGGTCCACTGACGCGGCGTACTTGCGCGAGTTTCGTGAAGCCACGGAGAAGGCCGGGGCGCGCGTCATCAACCTGCCGGTGGATTCTCCTGCCAGCTTTTACGACCCCGATCCTGGCAAACGCGGCCAGGCGGTGGAAGTCACCAAGCATTGGATCGACATCGCAGCGACCGTGGGTTCCCCCAGCATTCGGCGCAATCTTGCCGGCCCGCAGAACGCCAAGCCTGACGTGGGGAGAACGGTTGAGAGTTTGAAAGAAGTCGCGCACTACGGAGCCGGGAAGAACGTCATCATCAATCTCGAGAACGACAACAACTTCACCGAGGATCCGTTTTTCCTGGTCGAAGTGATCGAGAAGGTGAACAATCCCTACTTGCACGCGCTGCCCGACTTCTGCAACTCCATGCTCACCCACGATCAGGAGTTCAACAACCGCGCGCTCACGGCGTTGTTCAAGCACGCATACAGCATCGCGCACGTGAAAGACTCCGAGGTGGGAGGCGGCGGCAAGCTCTTCACCGTGGACGTGGCGAAATGCTTCGCGATCGCCAAGGCCAGCGGCTACCGTGGCTACTTCTCCATGGAGTGGGAAGGCCAGGGCGAGCCCTACGCCGGCACGCAGAAGCTGATTGACCTGAGCCTCAAGTATCTGGCCTAGCAGCACCTTCCCGACGGCCAGCGGTGCGGACGCTGGCAAGATGCCAGACCTGCGGACGCCGCAGTGGCCCGCGGCGCGCCGGCGGCAGGTTCACTCTGCGTATCCCAGCGCATGCTCGGGAACAGCCCTTCGGCGCGGAGGCGACACTGATTATGATTCCGTTCAGCATCTTGGCGGGCGTGCTCGCGGTGGCCACTTCGCTCGGACTTCCAAGCGACACCGCAGCAGCGGCATATTCCAAGACGACGTACGTCTATAAGACAGTCGCTCATCATCCCCTGAAGGCAGACGTTTACGGGCCGCATGATGCCCGGCGCCACCCGGTTATCTTCTGGCTTCACGGCGGCGCGTTGATTTTCGGTGACCGCACGCATATTCGGGCCGTGCAGGTGGAACGCTACGTCAAGGCAGGTTTCGTGGTCGTCTCGATTGACTACCGGCTGGCGCCGGAGACCAAGCTTCCCGAGATTTTGGAGGACGTTCGGGATGCCTATCTCTGGGTGAGAGCCAAGGGCCCGGCGCTCTTTCACGCTGACCGGGACCGCATCGCTGTGGTGGGTCATTCGGCCGGAGGGTATCTGACGCTTGCCGCCGGCTATCATTTGCAGCCGCGGCCGAAGGCGCTGGTTTCTTTCTACGGCTACGGAGACATCACCGGCGCGTGGTACAGCCGGCCCGACCCGTTTTATCTGCGAGAGCCTGCCGTGTCCAAGGAGAGAGCGGAGCTAGCGGTGGGCAGCGCGGTCATCTCGGAGGGCGATGAGGAGCGTCGCTGGCCCTTCTACCTTTATTGCCGCCAACAGGGGCTTTGGCCGAAGGAAGTCGCCGGGTGGGACCCGGATTCTCAGCCTCACGCCTTTGACCCTTACTGCCCGGCCCGCAACGTTTCCGCCGACTATCCACCGACTTTGCTCCTGCACGGCGACCAGGATACGGACGTTCCTTTCGAGCAGTCGGAGATGATGGCCCGCGAGCTCGCACGACACAACGTTGAGCACAAATTCATTCAGATTCGCGGCGGCCAGCATGGATTCGATGCCAACCTGAGCGATCCCCAAGCCGTGCAGGCGTTCGAGGAACTGCTCTCCTTCCTGAAGAAGCATCTTCAATGAATTGTGGGTCGTGTCTGGTGATGGTGGCTGGGCGCGACATGGTTTGACCAGACGGGCGCGATCCAACGGCGACACTCATCAGAAGCGGGGGCCCGGAGGCCCACGAGAGGGTAGCCCGCGGTGCCAGCCGCAGGAGAAGGCAGGGTGCTTCCCGGAACTCAGCCGGCAGCCCTCAGTGGGGCGCCTCCACTCCCACGCAGGGTTGCGCAGGCTTTTGCTTGAGACTTGGCAGGGCCTCTGGGAGTATCATGAGCAAAGAGGGCCTAGCCCTTGCGCAAGTCAGGAATTGAAGGCCCGTGGCCCGGCGGCCCGGGAGGAAGAAGGAACTATGAGTGACGAGAGATTGAAGTTGGCGGTGTTCGTCGATTTCGACAACATCCAGATTGGCGTGAAGGAGACGTTGGGAAAGGAGTTTGACGTCTCCCTGATCCTGGAGGTGCTGAAAGAGCGCGGTGAGGTGGTGACGAAAATCGCTTATGGCGACTGGCCGCGTGCCGGCGAGCAGAGCCGCCAGATGACGCAGCACGCCGTGCAGATGGTGCAGCGCAACGTGACGCCGCGCGGCGACAAGAACGGTGCCGACATCAACTTGGCGCTCGATGCCCTGGAGATGGCGTTCAACCGCCCCCACATCAACGCCTTTGCGATTGTGGGCGGCGATAGCGACTTCATCGCCCTAGTGGAAAAGCTGAAGCAGTACGACAAGCGGGTTTACGTGGTGGGCGGCCGCGCCTTCACCAGCCAAATCTTGCAGCGGAACTGCCACGAGTTCATCGCTTACGAGAACTTGCTGAAGAGCGCGGAGCCTCCGCGGGCCGCGCGATCCACGCGCGGGCGGGCGCGGGTCAGCGCCGACAGCCGTCCGCTCTCTGCGGCGCTGCCCAATGTGCAGCGCGTGCTCAAGATCCTGGCGGAACGGGAGGTAGCGCCCCAGGTCGGACTTCTGAAGAGCACGCTGCTGCAACTGGACCCCACCTTCAGCGAGCGCGACTACGGCGCCGGTTCGTTCCTGGAATTCATGCAGAAGATGGAGCGCGCCAGGCTGGTGCGCCTCCGCCGGACCGAGCGCGGTTTCCTGGTGGAGCCCGTGGACGGAGAGGCTGAGGCGGGCCCGGCAGCGCTCAGCGTGGCGCCCCCCGCCGAGGCGGAGAGAGCTGAGAAAATCTCCGCTGCGGAAGCTTCCGCGGAGGCCGCCCCCGCCGTCGCGCCCGAGCCGTCGGCGACGAGCGCCGAGGCTCTGGGAATACTCAAGCAGGCCATGGCCGAGGTTGCGGAGAAGGGAACAAGCCGTCCCCTCTATCTGAGGCAGATTGGCCAGATGTTGCGCGCCGCGGGCAAGGAGTACGATGTCCGCCACTCCGGTTTTCGCGGCATCCTCGACCTGCTCCACCAGGCGCAGCGCGAAGGGTGGTTGAAGCTGCACCGCGACCGCAAAGGCGTGTGGCGAATCTTCCCGATTGCGGCGACTACCGAGGCTGCTCCGACTCCTACGTCAATGGCTGAGCCGGTGACGGAAGTCGTGGCCGCCGTCACAGAGCCCGCGTCGGTCGAAGGCCATGTGACCTGGGAGGAAACTGGTCCCGCGATCCTCGAACCCGCCGCCGCGGGTAGAGTCGGGGGAGTTCCGCCTGCGGCCGTCGAAGCAGGCGCGCCGACCCTCGCCCCCGCCGAGCGCAAGGCGCGCAAGCCTCGCGCCGCCAAGGCGGCGGCCAAGAGCGGCCCGCGCCGCAACTCACCGCGGCGCAAGCCCAAACAGCCGGCGCCGGCGTAGCGCTGGCCTTCAGGCCCGCACTCTCTTGCTCCCGCCGTCTCGTAGCGAGGTAGCGCCCGCCGCCGCGGGTCCTCCAACTCTGCGGCTTTTCAACCCTTGGAGTGCGGAAGCTCTGCTTCCGCTTTGCCGTTTAACCCTTGGAGTGCGGAAGCTCTGCTTCCGCTTTGCCGTTCGGGAGCTCTGCTCCCGGAGTCTGGGTGTGACGGAGTCCGGCCGACGAAGGCGGCGGCCAGCCTGCCCCGATCTGATCGGGGAACTG
>Ga0315294_10000564_pt1 | contig 39908 bp, 39 predicted proteins | sample YL17G13_40_MG_FD_203626 | JGI IMG/M metagenome (GOLD analysis project Ga0315294, IMG submission 203626) | Sediment microbial communities from Yellowstone Lake, YNP, Wyoming, USA - YL17G13_40 | ecosystem: Environmental > Aquatic > Freshwater > Lake > Sediment | place: USA: Wyoming | collected... | reverse complement strand
TTTAGGGGCCTTGAATGTTTTTGAAAATTGCCGGAAATATAAGATAAAAAAAATTATTTTTGCCTCGTCAGCCGCAGTTTATGGAGACGTAAAAATTCTTCCGGTTAAAGAAGATTGTTCGGAAGAACCATCTTCTCCTTATGGTGTCGCTAAATTAATAAGCGAAAAATACTTGAATTATTTTTATAACGCTTATGGCTTACCTTTTGCGGCCTTAAGGTTTGCCAATGTTTATGGTCCCAGACAGAATTCAAAAGGAGAAGCAGGGGTGATAGCAATTTTCTGCGATAAAATGCTTTCTAAGGGAAAACCGATAATCTATGGTTCTGGCCGCCAGACAAGAGATTTTATTTTTGTGGATGACGTTATCGAGGCGAATCTGCTGGCCTTAGAGAAAAACAAAGCTGGAATTTTTAATGTAGGTACGGGGGAAGAAACAGATATAAACACTATTTTTAGAAAATTGAAAGCGTTAACTGATTCGGGCTGCCGGGAGATCCACGAATACATTCAATCGGCCGAGCCTAAAAGGAGTTGCCTCAATTTTCAAAAAGCCGAAAAAGAACTGGGCTGGCAGCCAAGATATTCTTTAGATAAAGGCTTGAAAGAAACCATTAAATGGTTTAAAGATAAAAAATTTAATTGATTCACCCCCACACCATAACGAGTTTTAATAATTTTGTTATTATAAAAAAAGAGGTAAAGTGAAGATAATATAGTATTCCTAAAATTTCCGCACCATAGGTTAAGTAATTATTTAAATAACTCAAACTCGTTTGGTGTGGGGGTAAAAATATGAGAAAAAACAATGTCTTTATTTTAATCATTATTGGATTGATTGTTATTATAGGAGTCTCGTTAGACTTTTATAGTTTTATCAGTTCGCCGGTTGCCCCTCTGGAAATTGGGATTTCCCATAACAACGCAACACGGGGCGTCATTTTGATTATTGACGATGGAGGCGGGGTGCTGAAAAATTTCAAAGGGGAATTAAAAGAAGGAATGACCGCCTTTGATTTGTTGAAAGAAGGAGCGGTCGAGTTGAATCTGGACCTGACCGTCAAAAGCTATGATATCGGGGTTTTTATCGAAGCCATCGGCCAAAAGAAAAATGGCGACGGCGGAAAATATTGGATGTATTATGTTAATGGCGAATTAGCCCCGGTCGCGGCTGATAAAAAAGAGTTAAAAGCAGGGGATAAAGTAGAATTTAAATTCGAAAAATCACCTTTTTAATATGCCTAAATTAAACAAAAGTGAGAAAATTTTAAACATTGCTATTGCCATAATTATTATTTTGATTGGCGTCAGTTTAAGGCTTCTTCCCCATCCTCCTAATTTTGCGCCGATAGCCGCCATTGCTTTATTTGGCGGAGTTTATCTTTCGAGGAAAACAGCCATGGCTCTGCCGTTGGCGGCGATGTTGGCTAGCGATATCTTTCTGGGTTTTTATGAAGTTAAATTAATGGCTTTTGTTTACGGGAGTTTTTTATTGTGCGTTGTATTGGGCTTCTGGATAAAAAGGCGCAAAAAATGGCAGACAGTAATAGGGGGAGCGTTTTTTTCTTCTTTGATATTTTTCGTTCTGACTAATTTTGCCGTTTGGGTTTTTACGCCGTGGTACGCCAAAACCTTTGAAGGCTTGGTTCAGTGTTATCTGATGGCTTTGCCATTCTTCAAAAACACTTTATCGGGAGATTTATTCTACGCCTTTGTTTTCTTCGGCAGTTATGAACTAATAACCCTGTGGGTTAGAAAAAGATTTGCAATAAAAGAAGCGGTTCATATTTAAGCCATTAAGCTTGTAAGATTATGAAAATAGCAGCAATAATTCCGGCCTATAACGAAGAAAAAAACATTGGCCAGGTTTTACGGGGGGTAAAGAAATATGCTGATAGTATTATAGTTATTGACGATGGTTCCGGAGATAAAACCGCGGAGAAGGCAATGGAAAACGGAGCGAAGGTTTATTCCCATATTATCAATCGGGGATTGGGAGGTGCCTTAAGCACGGGAATTAAGGCCGCCTTACTGGAAAATTCGGACATTATTGTCACCTTGGACGCTGATGGCCAACACGACCCCGATGATATCCCTAAACTGATAAAACCGATTATTTCGGGGGACGCTGATTTCGTAGTCGGCTCCAGATTTTTGGAGAAACAAAGCATGCCTCTGTTTCGAAAGCTGGGGAATTATTTCTATAATTTAGTAACCTGGATTCTTTTTGGGATAAGGTCAAGCGATACCCAATCGGGGATGAGGGCTTTCAATAAAAAGGCGGCCGAGGGTTTGGAAATTATTACGCGGGGCATGGAAGTGTCGTCGGAAATAATAAAAGAAATAAAAATCCGGCGACTGCGCCTGAAAGAAGTGCCGATTAAGGCGATTTATACGCCCTACTCTCTTTCAAAAGGGCAAGGATTTATGGTCGGATTAAAAACATTAATTAAACTTTTAATTTTAAAATTAACCGATTAAACTTATGACCTTGGTCCAATTTTTAGCAATAGGCTTCGTAATCTTAGCTTTAATTAAGACAGCCTCGGATTTCAAAAAGAAAAGAATAGGGGTAAAATCTCTTGTTTTTTGGACTTTAATCTGGGCAACGGTTGCGGTTGTCGCGGCTTTGCCGTATGTTACCGCACCCCTCGCTAAAATTTTAGGAATCGGGAGAGGTATAGATGTGGTGGTCTATTTTTCGATTCTTTCCATATTTTTTATCCTTTTTAAAATAATTTCCAAATTAACGAAAATTGACAAAGATATTACCGAAATTGTCCAACAATTGTCTCTAAGAAATCCGAAGAAAAAATGAAGGTTCTCTTAATCAACCCCTTAAGCACTTCTTCTTTTATCACCCCGCCCCTGGGGCTGCTTTATTTGGCGGCTTCCTTGAAAAAAGCCGGCCACGAGCCGGAAATATTGGATTTAATGCTGGAAAAATTGGGGCCGGAAGAAGTTTTGGCTAAAATCAGCCTCGAGGTCAGGGTTATCGGAATACCGGCCGTAACACCGTTGATTCAAAGCGCCGTATCCCTGGCCAACCTCATAAGAAAAAGATTTCCAGAAAAAATTATCATTCTGGGCGGTTCCCATCCTTCGCTTCTGCCCGAGGAAACCCTGGCGAACTCTCCCTGCGTTGATTTTATAATTAAAGGAGAAGGGGAGGAGAGGATAAATTTGTTAATAGGATATTTGGATGGTAGGAGAAAAGAAGAAGAATTGGACGGCATTGTTTTCCGCAAGAACGGCAAAATAATTGATTTGCCCGTCAAGAAATATGTCACCAATTTGGACGAACTGCCATTCCCCGCCAGAGAGCTTATTTCAGTTAAAAAATATTCTGATTTTTTAGAAAGTCGGCAAAAACCTGCGACGACCATGATAACAAGCCGGGGTTGTCCGTTCAATTGCATCTACTGCTCAAAGCCGATTTTCGGGAATGTGTGCCGTTTGAGGTCGCCGGAAAACGTTCTGGCGGAAATAGAGCAGTTAAAGGAAAAATACGGGATAAAAGAAATTATTTTTTACGACGATACTTTTACCCTAAACCGCGAAAGGGTCTTGAAAATCTGTAATTTGTTGATAGATAAAAAGATGGATATAAAATGGAAGTGCGAGACAAGGGTGAATTTGATTGATGAAGAGTTGCTCGGCAAAATGAAGGAAGCTGGCTGTTATCTTGTTGCGTTTGGCGTTGAATCCGGCAACCAAAGGATTTTGAATATTTTGAAAAAAGGCATAACATTAGAGCAAGTAAAAAAAGCGGTTGAATCGGCAAAAAAAGTCGGGATTGAAACATTGGGTTATTTTATGATAGGGGTTCCGGGCGAAACGGAAAAAGAAATAGATGAGACTATTGATTTTGCCAAAGATTTGGATTTGGATTTCGCTCAATTTTCAATCGCTACCGCGTTTCCCGGCACTGAACTTTATCAAATTGCCAGAAGCCAAAACAAACTGCCGAAAGATTGGTCAAATAGCTTTTACGCTTTAGGCAAAGAGCCAAACGTCAGTCTCTGTGGCGTTTCTATAGAAAAACTTTCGGAGTATTCGAAAAAAGCCTATCGCTCTTTTTATTTAAGGCCTAACTTTATTTTCAAAAAAATAAAAAAAATCAAATCTTTCGGCGATTTGACTTTTTACTTTCAAGGTCTAAAAAACCTGTTTGGAATTTTCAAAAATTAATCAGGAGGAACTTTGTTCTTTTCTAAAAATTCTAGAAGAAATTTCTAATAACCCATTGAGGGTGATTTTAAATTCATAATAATTTGAAAAGGCCCTAAAAATTCTTTTAAAGACATAAGATGGCCTCAAATAAAATTCTTTATAAGACTTAGAATACATTTTCAAAAGTAAATCTTTATTAAGCGCTTCTGTTTTAAAAACCGGATTATTAAAATCCCTATAATCCCACCAGTCTTCGGACAATAAATAACCGCCTTGCTTCAGGTAATTAAAAACCGGAGTACCGGGGAAGGGGATTAAAATAAAAAACTGGGCATAATCGAGGCTCAATTTTTTCGCAAAATTAATAGTATCATTCATTGTTTTTTCATTTTCTCCTATATTGCCAAACATAAAAAAACCAACAGTTATAATTTTATATTTTTTAAATAAATTAACAACCTTTTCAACTTGTTCCAAGGTTATTTGTTTTCCAAGCCTGGAAAGCACCATAGGATTTCCAGATTCAATGCCAATTCCTATCCTGTAGCAGCCGGATTTTTTCATATATTTTACTAATTCTTCATCTATTGTGCCGGCATGGATACCATTACCGCAGGCCCATTTTATTTTAAGTTTATTTTTGACGATGAGCTCGCAGATTTTTTTAGCCCTCTCTTTATCAAGAGTAAAATTATCATCAGAAATATGGATTTCTTTAATGCCATAATTTTTATTTAGAAAAATTATTTCTTCCAATATATTTTCCGGAGATCTGGCTCGGAAATTTTTCCCAAAAACCGCCTTGTTTGCACAAAATGTGCAAGAAAACGGGCATCCCCGAGAGGTTAAAATATCAGCAAAATATTTATAGTATTGGCCAGGACTGGTATATTTTTGGGGAAAAGGAAAAAGATGTCTAGCTGGAAAAGGAATTTCGTCTAGATTAGTTATCAATTTCCTCGGAGGATTAAATTTAATGGCCCCATTATCTTTATAGGCCAATCCTGGAATTTTGTTGAAATTTGATTTTTTCTCTAAAGAAAAAATCAGTTCAGACAGCGTTTTTTCTCCTTCCCCGATAATTACAAAATCTATAAAATCATTTTTTAAGCTTTCGCCTGGCAGGGCTGACGGGTGGGGACCGCCCAACACAATTTTTATACCCTTGTCAAAATCTTTTATAATTTTTGCAAGTCTCCAAACAGAAAATATAACAGGGGTTGTGGAGGTGAGACCGACTAAGTTTATTCTGTTTTCTTTGATAAACTTTGTTAACTCCTCATCGCTTACCTCATCGGTGCATAAATCCCAAACTCTAACAAATTTTTTTTCTTTTTCTAATACCGCCGCCAGATAAGCCAAACTAAGTGGTAATTTCCGTGACCAATCTTTATAAGAAGGCTGGATAAGTAATGTTCTTATCTCTTTATTCATAATTATCAATCTTTTTTAACGGCATAAATCGTCATATTCCCTCCTTTCCCAAGAAGGTTTTCGATTTTAGCGGGTAGAATTGAGAAAAGAGTCAGCAAAATCCATAAAATTTTATGGGCTATTCTATTTTTTCCTTTTTCCTCATCTTTCCATGTTAACTGAGGGTCTAAAAAGGGGAATAGAGAAATGACCCAATAAACAGGGTGTAAGAAATTAGTATTTTGGTCTATTTTTTTGGCTTCAAAGCCATTTTGAGAAAGAAGTCGGGCGATAGTCTCGGGAGTATAATGAAAATAGTGCCGCGGAACATCTAGGGCAAACCATTTTTTCCCGAAGATTTTCGCCTGAAAAGACCCAAAATTAGGCACTTGAATCACCAGATACCCTCCAAGATTTAAATTTTTCTTAATAACTTTTAAATGCGAGGCCGGATTATCAAGATGTTCAAAAACATGGTAGAGAGTGATGATATCGAATGAGTCTCCCAACGAAGTGAGGTTGGTCAAACTTTTTTGTTCGACCGGCAGTTTCTTTATATTTTTCGCATAGACCGCTTCGTCCGATGGTTCGATGCCGTAGCAATCTTTGAGCCCCGTTTTTCTGAAAACTTCCAATCTTGTACCGGTACCGCAGCCAACGTCTAATATTTTTCCCAATTGTTTAACATTTTTTAACAAACTTTTTGTATCATGTTCCAGTAAATGGTAAACATACTTTTCTTCAAGCTTTCTCAAAAAACCGCTTAAAAGACCGCCGGTTTTATATTCTTTTTTCCAGGAATAGACCCTAGGATAGAATTTTTTTATTTCTTCTTGATTTGGGCTCGGAAAGGTAAAAACGGTTTTGCAATCAAGGCATTTCCTTAAACTGAATATTTGGTTGGTTGTTTTAAAGCGGTCCTGCACCTCAAATAATTTTTGGGTATTTGCGCTGCAAATTGGACATTTTGCTTCATTCATATGCTTTTTACCGTTTCTAAAATATTTTCAGCGATTTTTTTCCAGTCGTATTTTTCTTTGGTTAATCGATAGCCATTCTTTCCGATTTCGCCCGCCTTATTTTCGTCCTTTAAAAGCCTTATTATTAAATTTAAAGCATCTTGATTGTCTTTGGCGTAAACCAGGCCCTCTTTTTCTCCGGATAAAATATCAATGGTTCCAGGAAGCGGGAAGGCCACAATGGGTTTTGAGCAAGCCAAATATTGGAAGAGTTTGGTGGGGATGATTTCGCGGGTGATGTCGTTTAATTGAAACAAGTTTATACAAATATCAGCCAAATTAATAAAGTCCGGCAGCAATTCGTAAGGCTGCCAGTCGGCCAAGATAACGCTTTTTTCCAACGCATTTTTTTTGATTATTTTCTGCAAATTGGGAAATAGCGGGCCGTTGCCCAAAATTAACAATTTCGCTTCGGGAATATTTTCTAAGACCGATTTCCAGTTTTCAGCCAACCAATCCAACGTTGAAAATCCGTAAAGCGTGCCGGCGAATAGAACCACCTTGTCGTTTTGGCTGATTCCCCATTTTTCAGCCAACTCTAAATTTTTAGGTAAAGGCCTGTATAAATCAGTATCAACACCGGCTGGTTGTAATTTAACCTTTGAAGCATTGGCTCCTAATCTAATTACATAATCTTTCAGCTTGGGAGTCAGGGCCAAAATTAAATCAGAATTTTTATAGACATATTTTTCAAAAAATAATACCGGATATCGATAAATTTTTTTTGGGGCGATCTTATGCAGTATATCAATTGAGCGGAATATAACTGGTATATGATATTTTTTGGCCAATCTTATTGCTTGCTTGCCATTGTGGGCTACGCTGTACAAAAAAATAAAATCAATTTTTTGGGAGCTGACGATTTTTTTTATCAATTTGCCAATATTTAAAACATAAGATACTCTCGTGAAAAGAAGAAATTTAGAACAGGGGGGTCTTACTATTGTTAAAGAAGCACTTTTTAAAGTCCGTTGGATATTATTAGCGACGTAACCATTAAAATGGGGGTTATACTGGAAATGAGTGTTTTGTTTGTGTTGAGGATAATCAATAACCGTAACTTCGTGGCCAAAAGAAGAAAAAATTTCAGATAAAATCTGAAATTCGAAAACTGCTTTGTTAAAATAATCTATCTCGTGAATAACTAAAATTTTCATTATTTCAATTTTTTGATTAAAACCTCAACGACTCTTTCGGCGGTTTTTCCGTCCCACTTGGGCGGTATTTTTGAAGAAATTTTAAATCTTTTCTTTTTGAGTTTTTCGAAATGGCGAAGAATAGAATCAGTATCAATTCCGGCGATGATATTGCTGCCCATTGTCGCCGTGACTGGCCTCTCGGTATTTTGACGAATAGTCAAACAGGGGATTTTGAGATAGGTTGTTTCTTCTTGGACTCCTCCGGAATCCGTTAGAACCAAAGCGGCATTTTTAAGTAAGGTTAGCATCTCCAAATATCCTACTGGCTCGGCACAAATCAGGTTTTTTTCATTAAATAGTTTTTGATAGAAACGGGGCAAAAGCTGTTTAATTTTTTTCTTTGTTGAGGGGTGAATTAAAAAAACAATCGGTATTTCCTTTTGGATGGAAAAAACGGCTGTTAAAATTTGTTTTAGTATCGGTTTAATGTCAATGTTGTTGTAACGATGAAGGGTGAGGACACCGTAACCCTTCTTTTTTAATTTAAAATTTTTTAATATTTTATTATCGGATATCTTTTCCTTATTTTTTACCAATGTATCAATCATAATATTTCCTACAAGATAAATCTTTTTTGGATTACACCCTTCTTTTATAAGGTTTTGGTTAGCATCTTCAGAAGAGGTGAAAAGAAAATCGGCAAGAATATCTACTACCAGACGGTTTGTTTCTTCAGTCATAGTTCTATCAAAACTTCGCAAACCAGCTTCAAGATGAGCGAGAGGAATATTTAAAGATTTTGCAGCCAGTGCTCCACCAATTGCCGAATTGCAGTCGCCGACCACCAGGCATAAATCGGGTCGGTTTTTTTTAAATATTTTTTCAAGTTGTTTTTTAATAAGAGCAATTTGAGTGGTAAAAGGATACTTATTGGATTGAATTTCTAGATTGATATCAGGTTTGGGGATATTTAATTCTTTGAAAAAAATCTGCGACATTTGGTAGTCATAATGCTGGTTTGTATGAATTAAAGTATATTTAAAAAAGCCCCTGACTTTATTTAAGGCTTCAATCAGTGGGGAGATCTTTACGAAATTTGGCCGGGCGCCGACAATAAGGGCGATTTTTTTCTGCTTCATATTTTATAAAATTCTTTCATCCAATTGACCGTTTTCTCAACTCCAGTCTCTATAGAGGTTTGCGGATTATGGTTCAAATCTCTTTTTGCCTTGGAAATATCAACCTTTTTGAATCTTGTAGTAAAAGGTTCACCTTCTTTATAGTCTGCTAAAATTTTTTCCGCCTCAGTTTTTTCCAAAACCACTTCCGCCAATTTTTCAACAGTCAGAGATTCGGGGTTGGCGATGTTATAGACTTCGCCGGCTTTGAAATTTTCGACAATATTGGCAAGAGTTTTGCAGGCGTCATCAATAAAAAGCCAAGAGCGGGTGTGGCCCTTATAGACCGTAAACGGCATTTTGTTTAAAGCGCAATAAACAAAACGGCAAAGGGCGCTGCGATAGAGACTGTAGTATTCTCCTGGGCCATAAACGTTGAATATTCTCACTCTTACCGTTTCCGTTTTAAATTGGGCGGCAGAATTCAAAATCTGCATTTCATTTACCCATTTAGTCATAGCGTAATCGTTTAACTGCTTGATTTCAACCTTATCCATGACGTCTTCTTGCATAACTCCGTCGTAATCCCCGTAAACTTCCGAACTGCTGAAATGCACCAATTTAAATTTGTATTTTTCTTGGAGGCGGATTATATTTTTTAACCCTATTGCATTAGTCGTCCAAAGATTTTCGTAAAAATCTTCTCCGTTCCAACGTCCGAATTCGGCTGCCAAGTTGTAGACATAATCAAACTTTTGGGCCTCAAAGATTTTTTCCAATTGTCGATATTTGCCGATATCGCACCGGAAGTATTTTGGGTCGTGGGAATGATATAAATCGCAACCGAAAACGTCATAACCCCTGCTTTTTAATTCTCGCCACAGGGGTTTTCCGATAACTCCCAAGGCGCCGGTCAAGAATACTTTTTTGTTTTTTTCCATATTATTTCAAAAGAAACGAGATTCCAATTAATATCATTGAAGTCCCGGTTATCTTTAAAATAGTTATACTTTCCTTCAGAAAAAGCCAAGAAAATAAAAATAAAAGGATATAAAAAATGCCTCCGGATATTGGAAAAGCAAGGGTAAGCTCGCTTTTGGAGATAATAATCAGCCACAGGAGGGCGGCAACAATTGCAACAAAAAAGCCGAATATAATATATTTTTCTTGAAACAATTTTAGAAAATTTCCAGCGAAATCAGAAAAATTATTTATTTTAATCCCCCCGATTTCAATTAACCCCCTTTTTAAAGAAAGTTGGCTGATGACAGTTAGAAAAGATACCAGCAATATTAAAAAAATTGTTTTTATCATAAAACTTTTTGGGCGAATTTTGAATCTTGAATAATGCTACTATGTAGTTTATTATAAGAAATAAGCGGAAAAAAGCAAATATGAACAATTCGGCGAAATTAATTCTAAATTTTGCAAAGCGGATTTACGATAGCAAAAAAATTTTGTTACTTTCCATTTTTGTTTTATCTATTTTTTGTTCGCTGATTTTTTTAGTTTTCTTTAAAAACGTTGGACCTGTCCAACACCGAACTCCGGGCACCGATTACTTCGTTTATTATGAGCCCATGGCCGATAGCATAATCCAAGGCAAGGGGATTACTGTGGAGGGGAGGGTTCTGCCCCGGATTGCGCCCGGCTGGCCGGTTATACTTTCGGTGGTTTTTTCTTTAGCCGAAATAACCGGGATTGACAGGCTGGATTTAATTGTCGTGTTTAATGTTCTAATTACAGCCCTTGCTTCTTGCTGCCTGTTTTTTTTAGCCAAAGAAGTTTTTAATAAAAAAATTGCCTTGGTTGCGTCGTTTTTGTGGATGACATATCCCTTCAATCTTTGGTTTATAAAAAACCCGAATACCGAGGTACCATTTCTCCCCTTATTCTTTACCGGAGTTTGGATTTATATTTTAGTTCTTAAAAAGAAAAAACTGGGGTTGGGCTTCCTTGCGGGTATTATTTTTGGCGTAGCTTCTCTTGTCAGATTGATAAGTTTGTTTCTGCCGCTTTTTCTTGCGCTACTGCTCCCTTTCTTTTTAAGAAAGGAGCCAAAAAAGCGGCGATTTCTACTTGTTGCCGTAATGTTGATCGGAACTTTTATAACTCTTTCCCCCTGGACAATTTATACTCTTTCCAAAGCTGGCAGTTTTGTTCCCGTTTCCGACGTAGGCAAAGATAGTGTCGTTTTAAGTATTATTCTTCTTGAAAACCCCGGAGGAGATGAGGGAAAACTGAATCTTTCTGATGATGTTTTGGCGTTAATTCAAAGATTAAAAAATGAAGATACAAGCAGTGGGATCAAGATTTTAAATTTTTTTAGCAAAGAATTGGTAACTAACCCTTTGACAGTTTTTGAATTAATATGGCTAAAATTATCCAGAGCCTGGTATGCCACTTCCAAAATATGGTGGGAAAAAGAAATATTAACGGTGCAAATTTTATATCTTATAGCCAGTATCATCGGGATAATATATGCGATACGAACCTGGAAAGACAAAATTAATAACATAATTTTTCTTTTGGCTGTGGTGCTATATTTTTGGGCCATTACTGCTCTGTCCGTTTCTATTATGCGTTATATGGTGCCGGCGATGGGTTTGATTGTTATTTTTTCAGCCGTTACAGTTGGGCTGGCGATAGATAAGATATTAAAAAAGAAATTAATACTTCATGATGGATAATTTGCCATTTGTTTCGGCAATAATTCCTTGCCGGAACGAAGAAAAATATATTGGGAAATGTTTGGATTCAATAACCCAGCAAGATTATCCAAAAGAAAATCTGGAAGTTTTGGTTGTAGACGGAGAGAGCCAAGATAAAACAAAAGAGGCGGTAGGGGAGTATGTTAAAAAATATTCTTATATAAAAATTTTGGATAACCCCAAAAAAATTACCCCGGCGGCGATGAACATCGGAATCGAAAATGCGAAGGGGGAAATTGTGATGAAGCTTGACGCCCATACAACTTATGAAAGAAATTATATTTCCAAATGCATTTTTTATCTTAAAAAATATAAGGCAGACAATGTGGGAGGAATATTAATATCCTTACCCTCAAAAGATACTTTGGTGCCAAAAGCCATTGCTATTTCTTTGGGCAGCCCCTTTGGGGCGGGGAATTCATATATAAAAATAGGAGCAAGGGAGCCTAAATGGGTTGATGCGGTGGCCTTCGGCTGTTTTAGAAAGGAAATTTTCAAAAAAATAGGGCCTTACGACGAAAGAATGATAAGAAGCCAGGATTTGGAGTTAAACCAGCGTTTAAGAAAAAACGGCGGGAAAATACTTTTGGCGCCGGATATTGTCGGATATTATTATCCCAGTTCTAATTTGAGGTCTTTTTTTAGGCATAATTTTGCCGATGGATTATGGGTAACATATCCTTTAAAATTCGGCAAATTTGTCTTTTCTTGGCGTCATTTACTGCCGTTGTTTTTTGTGGTAAGTTTAATAGTACTTTTAGTTATTTCTTATTTTCTGAAGTTTTTTTTCTGGGTTTTTCTGGGAGTCCTGGCCTTATATCTTTTGGCTAATTTTTATTATTCGTTCAGCATCTCATTAAAAAGGAAGAAGTTAGGATACTTATTTATAATGCCGATAGTTTTTGCTATTCGTCATTTTGGATACGGGCTTGGCTCTATTTGGGGCTTTTTAAAAATAATTTTATAATGAAATATAATTATTAATTACCAAAAACATATGAGTAAAACAATTCTAATAAAAAAAGCAATAATTATAGCTGGTGGCTTGAGTAGCCGTTTATACCCTCTTACAGACGAGAAACCCAAATGTATGTTAGAAGTAGGGGGAAAGACTATTCTCAAAAGAGAAATTGAAGCCTTACAGGCCTGTGGAGTAAATGATATCGTGGTGGTTGCTGGCTATAAAAAAGAAAAAATCAATTATCCAGATATAAAGTATTATAATGACAATGATCACCATCAGGCTCCTAGTATTTTAAGAGGATTGCTTTGCGCTGAACAAGAGATGGCAGATGGTTTTATTTGTTCTTACTCAGATATTATTTATAACAAGAGCGTTGTAGAAAAACTATTATCTGCTCCTGGCGATATTAATCTGATTGTTGATACTGACTGGGCTAAGCAATATGAAAATAGAGTAAAGCATCCTGTAAACGAAGCTGAGCTTGTTCAGGTGAAAGATAATAAAGTCATTAGAATTGGCAAAAAGGTTGTACCAGAGGGGAGCCATGGCGAGTTTATCGGATTAGCTTTATTTTCAAAAAAAGGAGCAGAAATATTAAAATCTCATTACCATAGATTATTAAGAGAATATCAGGGTAAATTTAATACACCCTTTCAAAATGCTAAAGAATTTCAAAGAGCTTATTTAACAGATATGATCCAAGAATTAATAGACAGGGGCTGTAGTGTTTTTAATGTAGACATCCAGGAAAACTGGATAGAAATTGATACTGACGAGGACCTGGAAAAAGCAAGAAAACTTTTTAGTTAAAATTATAATATGATTAAAAAATGGCAAAGAAAAATTTTATTTACTACTTGGATCACCTATGCTAGTTTTTATTTATTAAGAGTGAATATGTCAGTGGCTATTCCTGGCATTATTGAAGAATTTGGTATTTCCAAAACTTCTATTGGTTGGGTCTTAACTGCTTTATTTGCTGCTTATGCCATAGGTCAGTTTGTTAATGGGCAGTTAGGAGATAAATTTAGTGCTAAAAAAATAGTTGCTTTTGGTCTATTGGGCTCAGCTATATTAAATGTTATATTCGGCTTCACTAATGGATTTTTAGCAGGCATGATTTTAATTTGGGCTCTAAATGGCTTTTTCCAATCAATGGGATGGGCGCCAACAGTAAAAATAGTCTCAAACTGGTTCCCGGTTCACGAAAGAGGAAGGGCCTCTGGCATTTTAGGTTCTTCTTATCAGATTGGCAATGTTGCTAGTTGGGCTTTAACAGGATTTGTAGTAGGGTTGTTAGGTTGGAGATGGGCTTTTTGGGTGCCAGCAATCATCACCCTATTTTTAGTGATAAACTGGTCCTTGAAGATAAAAGAAAGGAAGGAAACCGAAGAAGGCAGGAATTTTGAAGTTGACCTTTTGGGCTGGAAAAGGAGCTTTAAGGCGCCAACAGTGATGAGACCAATTTTGGCCCAAGCTCGATTTTTAGGAATAGAGGAAAAAGCTGAAGATCTGGGTTTTGAGCCAGTAGAAATTTCCAGGAAGTCTAACGGATTAAGGGATACAATTAGGACCACCTTGAGAAATAAAGGAGTATGGATAACAGCCTTCGGACTTTTTGGCTTGAATATAGTCAGATATGGATTTTTGAGCTGGGCTCCTACTTATTTTTTTGAAGTTCAAAAAGCAGCCGTTTCTTTGGCTGCTTACAAGGCTTTAATTTTCCCCATAGCAGGGTCTGTGGGAGCTCTTAGCGCTGGCTGGTTTTCAGATAAGTTTTTTCGAAGCAAACGGGCTCCAATGGCGATAGCAATGTTACTGATTTTAATTTTAGCTATCTTGTTTTTCCCTAAAATTCCTGCGAACTTTTGGGTTTTGAGCTTAATAGTTTTAGCTATAATTGGCTTTACCACTTATGGGCCTCATATGATGATGGTTACTGCCCTACCCATGGATTTGGGTACTAAAGAAATGACTTCTTCAGCTACTGGTTTTATTGACGGCTTTGGCTATATTGGAGCAGCCCTAACTGGAGCAGGAACAGGATTTTTATTAGATAAATTTGGTTGGAATTATGCATTTTATTTCTGGTTGTCTGGGGCAATAATAGCTCTTATTTTGATGGTCATGTTAGAACGTTATGAAAGAAAACAATTAATATGAAATGGAAAGAATTTTTAAAAATTGCTTATCCTCAAGAGATAGCAATTAAAGAATCTAAAAAAGATATTGTTTTTCGAGGCAATAGATGGATTGGGCTTCGTTTTGCCTACTTATTTTATTTGCTTAAAATACCAGCTAGAGTCATTGAGGCAGGTAGGATACTTATGGCTTTTATTGCCCTGTATTTTCTTTCCGTCGCTGTTTACGGCAAGATTTACTTACCTTTGTTAGGAGTAGTTTTACTTTGTGCCCAGAGTATCTTTGATTTTTCTGATGGAGTAATTGCCCGAGCAACAGGAAAAATGAGTAAATTCGGGGAAATATTAGAGGAAGTTGCCAATTTTTTTGGCCGGTTAGCTATTTTAGTTTTATTAGCTGTTTTTACAGGGAAAATAGCTCTTGTAGTCTTTACCGTCCTTTTGTCATATATTTTAGTGGGCCTAAGAGATAGCTTTATTGAAGCTAAAATTGCCTATGATACCGAACTTAAAGGTTTTGCTATTTTCTTTAGGGTTATTTTTTCAATTCAGGCAATGCTTTTCATTTTGCCGATGTTAATCGTGCTGAATAATATTTTTGATTGGGACTTGGCGAAGCTTTCTTATTCTGTCATAAGTATTTATACAATAATAACCCTTATCTGGTTTTTGCTTTGTCTTTTTAAGAGCCCCGAAAAAAATAATTAATAGAATTATGTCGGAATTCCGTTATGTTAAAAAATATTGGGACAGGGTGGGCGGAGGATACCAGAATTCTTGGGGGTCTTTAGCCAACCAGAAACTTTCGGGAAAAGAGCAAGATTTTATTAAGAAATTTATCCCTGAAAAAACCATAAAAGCATTAGATATCGGCATAGGCAACGGCAGGATACTTGATGCCATATCAGAAAAAACGAACTCTGAATCCGAAATGTATGGTTTTGATGCCTCTGAATCGATGGTGAAATATTGTCGCGAGAAATATAGAAATAATAAAAAGGTTAAAGGCCTGGAGGTTATAAAAGACATGGGAGGCTTAAAAGTTTTTGGAACAAAATTTAATATTATTACTGCTGTCCGGGCTTTGAAATATAACAGCAATTGGAAGGAGATTTTAACAAAGCTGTTTTCAATGCTTGAAAGCGGGGGAGTGATAGTTTTTACGATGCCGAAAAAGAGGTTTTTTCTGCCCAGGTCTAGCGATATGTCCGGCATGCCTTATATCAGAATATCCGTGCGGGAGATAAGAAAAATTGCAGAAAAACAAAATATGAAAGAAATTGAAATTAAATCCTTCGCCAAAATTCCATACTTTTTCTATAAAGTTAAAAATACTATTTTTTCAAAATTTGTTTTATTTTGCGAAAATATTCTGGAATTTACTTTCGGCAGCCATTTTTTAGCCCGAGAAGTTTTTTACGCTTACAAAAAACAATAGAATAAATAATTATGTCTTTGGACGAAAGAAAACAAAAAGAGGCGGAGTTTCACGATAAAGTTCGCGACGAGGCGTTGAAGTCAAATGAGTCGGAATTTGTCCGCCTGAACTCAAACAAGAAATTTTATTCAGTGGTCAGAAAAAGCCGGGCGTTTACCGAGCAGTGGCTTGCCGAAAGGTGCAAAGGGAAGAGGGCGCTGGATTTTTGCTGCGGCGACGGCGACCTTACAATCCAGCTGGCTAAAATGGGCGCCGAGGCCTTCGGCATAGACATCTCTCCGGTCTCTATTGAAATCGCCAAAAGAAAAACCGCCAATCTTAGTTTGCAAGGCAAGACTTTTTTCTCGGTTCAGGACGCAGAAAAACTGGAATTCCCCGAGGATTATTTTGACATAATTGTATGCAGCGGAGTTTTGCACCATCTTGATATTGAAAAAGCCTTCCAGCAGATATCAAGGGTTTTAAAGCCCGGTGGCGAAGTTATTTGTATTGAGCCCCTTGTTTATAACCCGATTTTCCATCTTTATCGAAAATTAACTCCCCAGTTGAGAACCGAATGGGAGGCAAAACATATTCTTTCAAAAAAAGACATAAAAACAGCCCGGAAATATTTCGGCGACGTAAAAATTAGATTTTTTCACTTGTTTACGTTAGCAGCCGTACCTTTTAGGAAGACTCCTTTATTCAATTTTGCGTTAAGAGCCTTGGAGATAACGGACTCGATAATTCTTCGCATTCCGCTTATCGGATGGCTGGCTTGGCAGTTTGTATTTATTCTTTCTCACCCCCACACCAAACAAGAACAATCCGCCGGCGACGGAAAAATTGGCGAAGCCAGTTCTTGTTATGGTGTGGGGGCAAGGCCTAAAAAATAATGGAATTAAGAAAAGAAAAAGAAATTGAATATTACGATTCGCAGATGGAAAAGCATTCCGAAGCGGAAGAAGAGAAAGATTTCGAAGGGTTTAACCCCTTGCTTCTGAAAAGTTTCCAATTTTGTTACCGGTGGTTGGAACAAAACTCAAGAGGCAAGATGCTGTTGGATTACGGCTGCGGCAACGGGATTCATTCGACTTGGCCGGCAAAAAACGGGGCTGTCGTTGTGGGAATTGATTTATCAGAAAAATCACTTGATGTGGCTAAGACCCGGGCTCAACGCGAAGAATTGGAAGACAAAACCCGTTTTTTTAAAATGGATTGCGAGAAGACGGGATTTAAGGACGATTCTTTTGATATTGTTTTTGACGGCGGAACCTTTTCTTCTTTAGACCTGAAAAAAGCGTTGCCAGAGTTAGCCAGGATTTTAAAACCGGATGGTTTCCTTTTAGGGATTGAAACGTTTGGCCACAATCCTTTAACAAATTTGAAAAGAAGGTTAAACAAAGTAACCGGCAAAAGAACCGAATGGGCCGTGTCCCATATTTTTCGTTTAGAAGATTTGCAAGAGGCAAAAAAGTATTTTGATAAGACAGAAATAATTTTTTTTCATTTAACTTCCTGGATAATTTTCCCCTTTTTAAAAATTCCGGGTTCAAAATTTTTCCTGAATCTTTTTGAAGCGGTTGATAAAGTTTTATTAAAAATTCCCTTTCTTAGAAAATATTCTTTCAAGGTGGTATTTATTTTTTCTCACCCCCACACCAAACAAGAACAATCCGCCGGCGGCGGAAAAATTGGCGAAGCCAGTTCTTGTTATGGTGTGGGGGCAAGACCTAAAAAGCGATATGGCAAAAAGATTGTTTGACATCGTATTTTCTTTTATCGGCCTTGTAATTTTGCTGCCAATTTTTATCATTATAGGAGTATTGATAAAATTGGATTCCAAGGGACCGGTTTTTTACAAAGGAATAAGGGCGGGCAAGGGAGAGAAGCCGTTTAAGATGTTTAAATTCAGAACAATGGTGGAAAATGCTGAAGTAATTGGAGGAGCAGATACGGCCGATGATGACCCCCGCCTTACAAAAATCGGTAAATTAATAAGAAAATATAAGATTGACGAGCTTCCCCAACTGATTAACGTTTTGAAGGGAGAAATGAGTTTTGTCGGGCCGAGGCCGGAAGTGACATGGAAAGTGGAGCGTTACAGCAGAGAAGAAAAGGAAATTTTAAATGTTCGGCCCGGAATGACTGATTGCGCTTCTATTGTTTTCGGTCCGGCAGAAGGTAGAATCCTAAAGGGGAGCAAAGACCCGGAAAAAACCTACAACGAGAAAATAAGGCCAGAAAAAATCAGACTGGAGTTGGGGTATGTTAAAAACCATTCCTTTTTTGGCGATATTAAAATAATATTAAAAACAATAAAAGCAGTCTTTCTGAAAAGAAAATGAGCTATCAAGAAGTAGCGAAAGAAATAAGGAAAAATTTAATGAAAATGTTTTATAAGTCCCAGGAGGGCCACATTGGTTCGGCTTTGTCGTGCGTTGATATTTTGGCAGTTCTTTATTCCAAGATAATGGAAATCGATCCTAAAAACCCCGAATCCGAAAATCGAGATAGATTTATTTTAAGTAAAGGGCACGCGGCCCCGGCTTTATACGCCACTTTGGCTGAAAAAGGATTTTTTGATAAAAAACTTTTGGGAAAATATTGCCAAAACGGGCAAAAAATAGCCGCGCATCCGACGCGAGGCTGTTTCCCGGGAGTAGAGGCGTCAACCGGCTCTTTGGGACACGGCCTTTCAATGGGTGTTGGCCTGGCTTTAGCTGGGAAGCGAGATAAAAAAAATTACAGGGTTTTTGTTTTAATGTCCGATGGCGAATGCGACGAAGGTTCAGTTTGGGAAGCAGCGCTTTTCAGCAGTCACCACAAATTGGACAATTTAGTAGGAATTATTGATTACAATAAACTTCAGGCCTATGGCAGAACAAACGAGGTTTTGAATTTAGAGCCGTTTTCAGAAAAATGGCAGAGTTTTGGCTGGAGCGTGAAAGAAATAAACGGCCATAGTTTTTCGGAAATTGAAAACGCCTTTGATAAAACCCCCTTTGAAGAAAAAAAGCCGAGTCTAGTCATCGCCCACACCGTAAAAGGGAAGGGAGTTTCTTTTATGGAAGATAGATTGGAATGGCATTATAAACACCTGACCAAAGAAGATTATGAAAAAGCCCTAAAAGAATTATTATGAGAAAAGCCTTTATTAAAACCTTGACCGAATTGGCTGAAAAAGATAATAGAATTTTTATTTTGGCAGGGGATTTGGGTTTTGGAGTTTTTGATGACTTCGCCAAGAAGTTTCCCGGCCGTTTTATCAACTGCGGAGTGGCGGAACAAAATATGATGGGGGTGGCAGCTGGGTTAGCGATGGCAGGCAAAAAACCCTATGTTTATTCAATCGTTCCTTTTGTGACGCTGAGGTGTTTGGAGCAGATTAGAAATGATATTTGCTATCAAAACTTGGATGTAAAAATAATTGGTTATGCCGGCGGTTTTTCTTACGGTACTCTTGGCTCCACTCATTCAGTTTTAGAAGATGTGGCTGTGTTGAGAGCGCTTCCGAATATGACAGTTCTTTGCCCGGCTGATTTTGCTCAAACCGAAAAATTGATATTAAAATCTTACGAAACTTCCAACCCCACCTATATTAGATTGATGAATATTGGACAGAATAAGGTTTTTAACTCCAGCCAGGATTTGGAAATTGGCAGGCCGCAGGTTCTGACAGAAGGAAAAGACGGGGCGATTATCGCCACGGGGGTAGAGGTTAATTCATGCCTAGAAGTAATTAAAAAACTGAAAGACAATGGTTTAAGCTTCAAACTAATTAACGCGCATACTTTAAAGCCGATAGACAAGGAAAAATTACTGGCAGAAATAAAGGGGATAAAAAATGTATTCACGGTGGAAGAGCATAGCGTGATAGGCGGGTTAGGAGGCGCAGTCGCTGAAATCTTGGCCGAATCCGATTGGCAGGGCAGTTTCAAAATAATCGCTATCCCTGATGAGTATCCTTCTGAGATAGGAAGCGCCGATTATCTTCGGAAAAAATATCGCCTTGACGCAGAACAGATAACGACCCAAATTTTAGATGCCAATAAACAAAAAACCGATGCAGACTGATATCCCTCCAAACATTTTGCGAAAAATGTATATTACGATGCTGACGATTCGGAAATTCGAGGAAAAGGTGAAAGATTTAATTCTAAAAGGGGAAATAAAAACCCCTTGTCATTTATATATTGGAGAAGAAGCGGCGGCAACGGGAGTGTGCTTGGCTTTAGAGAAAGAGGATTATATTTTCGGCAATCATCGGTCTCACGGCCATTATATCGCCAAGGGTGGAGACATTAAAAAATTAATGGCGGAAATTTTTTGCCGCAACACCGGTTGCTCAGGCGGCAAAGGAGGTTCCATGCATATTGTTGCTCCCGAAGTGGGCCTTTTGGGGACTCCTCCGATTTTGGCCGCCTCGATTCCTTTGGCCGTTGGAACGGCCCTATCGTCTGTTTTACGGAACAATAACCGCGTCTCGGTGTCTTTTTTCGGCGACGGAGCGGTCAACGAGGGGACATTTTACGAGGCTCTGAATTTTGCCTCTTTAAAAAAACTGCCCGTAATTTTTGTTTGCGAGAACAATTTTTATTCCACCCATATGCCGATTTCAAAGTGTCTGGCCGACACCAACATCGCAAAAAAAGCCCAGGCCTTCGGAATGGAAGGATTGCAAGTTAACGGAAACGACGTATTGGAAGTTTTTCAGACGGCTAAAAAACTTGTTGAGGAAAGCCGCAAGGGAAACGGTCCTGCTCTAATGGAAGTTTTTACTTACAGATGGCTGGGGCACGTGGGCGCTCACGACGATTTGGATAAAGGGTTAAGAAGCAAAGAGGAGTTGGAAGAATGGCAGAAAAAGTGTCCCATTAAATCTTTTGAAAAATTTTTGGCGGAGGAGAAACTTTTGGCGGAAGCAGAAAGAAAACAAGTTTGTGAAAGAATTGATAAAGAAATAGAAGAGGCGGTTGTTTTTGCCAAAAATAGCCCTTTTCCCGGTGGAAAAGAATTAATAAGCGATGTCTTTAAAGTATGAGAAAGATTTCTTACGCCAGAGCCATTTGTGAAGCGTCAGAGCAAATGATGGAAAAAGACTCCAGCGTTTTTATTATTGGCCAAGGAGTCACCAGCCCCTGGTATGTGGGTACAACAACTCAAGGGCTGATTGACAAATTCGGTTCGAAAAGAATAATCGACACCCCTATTTCTGAAGATGGAGTTACCGGCGCCGCTGTGGGAGCGGCTCTGGCTGGAATGCGGCCGATTGTGGTCCACCCCCGAATGGACTTTATGTATTTAACAATGGACCAAATCATTAATCAGGCTGCCAATTGGTACTATATGTTTGGCGGTCAGGTTAACGTCCCGGTTACTGTCCGAGGAATTATAAACAGGGGCGGGGAACAAGGCGTTCAGCATTCGCAGGCGACTCACGCCATGTTTGCTCACGCGCCCGGGCTGAAAGTGGTGCTTCCGGCCACTCCTTATGACGCCAAAGGGCTTTTGATTTCTGCCATCCGAGACGAAAACCCGGTTCTTTATATAGATGACCGCTGGCTTTATGAAGAAGAGGGGGAGGTGCCGGAAGAAATTTATGAGGTTCCCATTGGCAAAGGAATTGTCAGAAGAGAAGGAAAAGATGTTACAGTAGTCGCTATTTCCTCAATGGTTCGCGAGGCCTTGAAGGCTGCCGAAAAACTTGGAAAAGAGGGAATTGAGGCTGAGGTGATAGATTTGAGGACGATTAAGCCCTTGGATGAAAATCTTTTATTTGAGTCTGTAAGAAAAACCGGTCGTCTGGTCGTCGCGGATTTTGGCTGGAAGAGTTACGGAGTGGGGGCGGAAATTGCGGCCCGAGTTGTAGAAAATATCTTCGGCAGTTTGAAGGCGCCAATCGAAAGAGTTTCTTTACCTGATATTCCGGCTCCGGCCAGTTGCGCCTTGGAAAAACTATATTACCCCGATTATAAAAACATTATTCAGGCGGTTAAAAAAATATTGTAGGTCCAAATTCCCGCGATCGCGGGAATTTGGCACGACAGTTTTTTCTTAAAAAGAAAGTTCCGCCGTAGCGGAACTTTTTGATTCAGAATTGGATTGCGATGGCAGTTGCCTCGGCAAAATCCAAGTAAGTCTTTTTGTTTGAGGTATCCTCGATGGTCCTGGCTGTTGTCAGGATTTCAGCCAATCCTCCTGTCTTGGAAAGTTGACAGAGGGATTCGGCTATTTTTTGGTCAGAGAGCGTTTTCATGGCTTCCCAGGGTATCATCCCGTCAGTGCAAAGGAGAAGGAACGCGGTTTCGCTGCGGGGCAGGGTGATGCTCTGCCACATTTGAGCAGCTTCCGGTTGGCCGTTGAGGAAACCATAGCCAGAACGGCTCTGAGGGTTGTTGATGTCCCTGCGGCGAGCCTCGCTCAAGATAGGGAAAAATCTGTTCCACATTTCTTGACGAACTCGGCCTCTTTCTTCGGCGGTGCAGCTCATAAGATCGATGCTCATTTCCCTTGCGGTCTCGATCATTATTGCCTCGATTCTGGCGTTCATTTCGGCATCATGCAGGCGAACTTGGTTTGGAGTTAACTGGATTTCTCCCAAGTTGTTTACCCATATCGCATAGCAGTCGCCGGCCTGAACGATTTCTATTTTATCGGCATCGACCTTAGCAAAGGCGAAACAGGTGCCAGGCGATCGGTCAACAGTAGCGTGCTGTAGGCCAAATAGGGCAAAGGCGTCAGACAGTTTTTTATTCGCGTGGGCAATTGCCGTTATTAGATTATGAGACGGCCTTGCGGAACGCAAAGACCTTTCAACTGTTCTTGCTACCATTTCGCCTCCGGTCAGACCGCCAAAAAGCATTGGCGGATTTTGGGGGCTAAAAGGAGCACTTGTCGCATCTAGCACACCGAAGAAAGGATCTTCTACAAACAGTCCGTCTTCCCGAACCTTGGAACTTCCCTGGTCATATAGATATTGGATTTTCATCTCCAACCTCCTTTTGGGTTGTGAAAGGGCAGGTTTATTCTTTAATATAATATCATAAATTGTAGTATATGTCAACTGGCATATTCATAATTGAATTTTCTGCGATAAAAGATATAATAAAAAATATGCAAAAACGTTCAGCAATTGCGGCAGCGGGGCATAAATTCCGCACAGAAAATATCTCTAAAAGAGTTCAAAAAATTGTGATATCTCCGATAAAAGAGATGTCTATTTTAGCTGACCTGTTTCAGGATGAAACTGGCGCTGATATTGTTTCGTTTGGCCAGGGTATTCCTTATTTTGACACGCCCGATTATATTAAAGCCGCAATAAAGAAATCTTTGGATGAAATATCCACTGCGAAATACACATTAGAGCCAGGTATTACCGAATTAAGAGGTTTGGTTGCCAAAGACCTTAAAAAAAGAAAGGGGATAGAAAATATTCAGCCCAAAAAGGAAATAATGATCACGGCCGGCTGCCAGGAAGCGGTAATGTGCGCCTTGGCCTCGACAATTGACGAGGGCGACGAAATAATTCTTTTTTCTCCTGGTTTTGCTTCGCATATTGAACAGCCGGTTTTATTGGGAGCTTTCCCAAGGTTCGTTCCTCTAATTGAAGAAAAGGGCTGGAAACTGGATATAAAAGAGTTGGAAAAGAAAATTACCAAAAAAACAAAAGTGATTTTGTTTTCTAATCCTTCGAATCCGACTGGCGCCGTCTTGAGCGAAGAAGAGGCGAGGGGATTGGTAAAAATTGCCAAAAAGCATAATCTTATCATTATCGCTGACGAAACATACGATTTTTTGGTTTATGACGGAATAAAGCATTTTTCTCCAGCATCAGTCCCCGGGGCGAAAGACAGGGTTATCCTCTGCGGCAGTTTTTCCAAAAAATATGCGATGACGGGTTACAGGGTGGGATTTGCTTATGCTGACTCCGGGATAATTGACCATATGCTGAAGGTTCACGACGCTTTAACTATTTGCAGCCCGGCTATTTCCCAAAAGGGAGTTATCGCGGCACTCGGAAGCGACCAAACATCGGTGGTTGAGTTTGTTAAAAAACTGGATTACAATAGAACATTGATGTGTAAAAAATTGGACGAATTGAAGAGTATTTTTGAATATCAAAAACCGAAAGGCGCCTACTATATTTTAGCCAAATACAAAATTAAAAATATCAATTCTTTCGACCTTTCGTTAAAAATATTAAGAGAGGCGCACGTAATTACAATTCCAGGAGCCGCCTTTGGGCCTGCTGGAGAGGGCCATTTGCGTTTTTCTTTCGCCTGTTCACCGCAAGAAATAGAAGAAGGATTTAAACGGCTTTCAAAGTGGGCTAAACAATTAGGGAAACATTTTCTGGGAAACGCTCGGCAATAGTTATCAAAGTACCGACCCTCAAAATTTCCAGCTAAATTTTGGGGTCTGAGTTCTCGGCGGCTAATTCGCCTTCGGCGAAACCATGCTTAGCCGCCTCCGAAGTCCACCTTGATAACTATTGCCTCGCTAAAACACAATGAAATACAAAGTTCGGTTTGTTAATCCGCAAAAACAATATAAGGACCATAAAAAAGAGATTCTAAAGACCATAGACGACGTTTTTTCGCGCGGCGATTTGATAATGAGAAAAGATTTAGATGAGTTTGAAAGCAAGATTGCCAAATTCGTTGGCACAAAATACGCCGTAGGAGTAAATTCGGGCACCGATGCCTTGTCTTTATCAATGGAGGCAGCCTTAATTGGGCCGGGCGACGAGGTGATTACCGTCGGCCATACCTTTATGGCTTCAATTTCCGCAATTTATCACCAGGGCGCCAAGGCAGTTTTGATAGATGCAGGAGAAGACTTTAATATGAATCCTGGCTTGATAGAGAAAGCCATCACGCCAAAAACAAAAGCCATAGAACCCGTCCACTTGAACGGCCGAGTTTGCGATATGGATAAAATTATGGGTATTGCTAAAAAGCATAATTTAATTGTTATTGAAGACGCGGCCCAGTCTTTAGGCGGAAAATTTAAGACCAGGGATGGAAAATGGAAAATAGCCGGTTCTTTCGGCTTGGCCGGTTGTTTCTCTTTGTATCCCTTCAAATTATTGGGCGCTTTTGGCGACGCCGGTGTTGTTGTCACAAACGATGCAGAAACCGCAAGGCGCGTCCGGCTTTTACGCTATAACGGCGAAGACAGGCAAGACAGAAACTTTTATTTCCATGGCTACACCGCCTTGCTTGATAATGTTCAGGCAGCGCTTTTGAACGTAAAGTTAAAATATTTGCCCCGATGGCTTCTCAGGCGGCGCGAAATCGCCGGTCTTTATCAGAAAGGATTGGAGGGCGTTCCTCAAGTTAAAACCCCTCATTTTAAGGACAGCCGGTTTTATGACGTTTATCAGAATTATGTTATCCGGGCTCAAAAAAGAAACGAATTGGTTGAATATTTAAAAAATAACGGCGTTGAAACATTAATTTCGTGGCCCGTGCCAATGTATAAACAACCGGTAATGCAGCCAAACAACATTATGCTTCCTGAAACCGAAAGAATTTGTAAAGAAATAGTGTCTCTGCCGATGTATCCTGAACTTAAAAATAGCGAAGTTGCCTACGTTATAAAATGTATAAAGAGTTTTTATTCATAAGGGTGGTTAAAAATGCTTAGTCGCATTTATCAACTTTCGAGAAAAGGAAAAACTCCCCGGCTTATCTTCTTCCTGGTTTCCGACATTATTGCCATCGGCATTGCGGTTTGGCTGTCTTTTATTTTGAGATTTGACGGCGAGGTTCCGTCTTTTTACGCCCCTTTTATCAAAAGAGTGATTATTTTGGCCGTCGTATTTTTAATCCCTATTTTTTATTTCCAGCGCTTGTATTCTTTTTCTTGGTCCTATGTAAGTACCAGCGAATTAGTTTCTTTGTTTAAGGCCGTCTCGCTTGGTTTTTTATTCTTGGCAGTTGCCCTGTACCTTTCCAAGGATTTCCCGTTTTTCAAAGGTTTCCCCCGTTCCACCTTAGCGGTGAGTTATTTCCTGGTCTTTATTTTGTGCGGCGGCGTTCGTTTTTCGAAAAGAATCTATCGTCAATTTGCCAAAAAGAAAATGGGACAAAAGAAAGAAAAAACCCTAATCGTGGGAGCGGGCGACGCGGGAGAACAACTCTTAAGGAGTATTTTAAATTCAGAAAACCCTTATTTACCGGTTGGCTTTATTGATGACAATTCAGCCAAACAAGGGGTGATAATCCACGGATTAAAAGTTTTGGGGAAGATAAAAGATATCCCCAAAATCGTTAAAAAACAGGAAGTAGAGGAATTAATTATTGCCCTGCCTTCAGTGGGGTCAGAGGCTATTAAAAACGCCGTGGAGATGGGGAGAAAAGCCGGCCTAAAGAAAATAAAAATAATCCCTCCGATTTCTGAAATTATTGACGGAGTTTCGATAAGAAGCATCCGAGACATACAAGTGGACGATTTATTGGGGAGAAGGCCGGTTTTATTGGATACGAGGTCAATTGAAAATTTTATTCAAAATAAAACAGTTCTAATTACCGGCGCTGCCGGCTCCATCGGCTCAGAACTATCCAGACAGGTAGCCAAGTTTAGACCATCTTTGCTTTTGCTTTTAGACCAAGACGAAACCGGAATTTTTAATATTTCGGAAGAACTTAAAGAAAATTTCCCCGGCTTAAAATTTAATTACCTTATTGCCGATGTTCAAAACGAAGACAAGGTGAATAGGATATTCGAAAAACTTAAGCCGAAAATAGTATTTCACGCCGCCGCTTACAAGCACGTTCCTCTTATGGAAGAGCATCCGGAAGAAGCGGTAAAAAATAATATTTTTGGCGTGAAACATCTTGCTCAAGCCTCTTTGAAAAATGGCGTAGAAAAATTTGTTTTTATCTCAACCGATAAAGCCGTAAACCCAACTTCGATAATGGGAGCCACAAAGAGAATAGGAGAAATGATTTGCCAGGTTTCAAACCAAAAAAACTTTACCCCGTACCGAACCGAAGGTTCTGGTTCGAGGAACACTCGTTTTATTTCGGTTCGTTTTGGAAACGTCTTGGACAGTCGAGGAAGCGTGGTGCCGGTTTTCAGAGAACAGATAAAAAGAGGAGGACCAATCAAAATTACTCATCCGGAAATGAAAAGATATTTTATGGTTACCTCGGAAGCCGTGCTTTTAGTAATGCAGGCAGGCGCCCTAGGGGAAGGAGGCGAAGTTTTTGTATTAAATATGGGCGAGCCGGTCAAAATTTTGGATTTGGCGAAAGAAATGATTCGTCTTTCCGGCCTTGAACCGGACAAAGACATCCCCATTGTTTTTACTCAACCCAGGCCCGGCGAGAAGTTTTTCGAAGAGATTTTGACTGCCGAAGAAGGAACCGTGGCCACTCAAAATCAAAATATTTTTAGGGCAAAACTTTCGGCGATAGACGAAAGAAAATTAGAAGAAGGTTTGGCAAAACTAAAAGAAGTAGCAGGGGGAGACAACAGAAAAGAAATAATGGATATTTTGAAATCTCTCATTTTCTCCTACCAGCCCCGTTAGAGATTGCGGGAAAATGATAAAATAAAAATGTCGTTATTAATTAACAAAACGAAGGAGAGTTAAAAAATGAAGGGTAATCTCTAACGGGGTAAACCGAATGACAATATTTAAATTTATCCAAATTTTAATATTTCCCAGCGTTTTTACTTTTTTTTTAATTTTGTTGGGTTTAATTTTGCTTTTAGTGAGAAGGCAAAAAAGCGGCATTGTCTTCACCATAGCGGGCTTCGTTCTTTATTATTTTTTTTCTCTCACCGTTACTTCCGATATGGTTATAAAACCTCTGGAAAATAAATATCAGCAGATTAAAAACGAGCAATTATCGACGGCCTCAAGCCTGGTTTATTTGATGGGAGGCGGGAAAAATAATATTTTGAGGCTAAGCGAGGTATTGAGATTATATAAAGAAAAGTCCGACTTCGTAATTTATATCTCAGGTACAGGCGATGAAACATTAGAGGCGAAAGATTATCTTATGGAACGCGGCATCCCGGAAGAAAAAATAATTCTGGAAAACAAATCGCTGAACACTTTTGAAAGCACTGAAAATATCAAAAAAATGATAGGGGAGAAGCCGTTTTTCCTGGTTACTTCGGCTTACCATATGCCAAGGTCAATGGAAAGTTTCCAAAAGATTGGGGCAAAACCCATTGCGGCCCCGACGGATTTTAAGGTAAAAAAATTTTACGATATTTTTGATATTTTCCCTAACCCCGTGAATTTGGAAAAATCTGACTTGGCGTTTCACGAATATTTCGGGATTTTGTTTTACCGGTTGAAATATTATTAATTTTCTTTATAATAAAAATACCATGGAAAACGAAATAAATTTAATAGATTATATTAAAATAATCCTCAAGAGGAAAAACCTAATTCTGGGGCTGGTTCTGTTATTTGCGATATTGGGCGGTGTTTTGGTATTCTTTTCGCCAATGATTTATAAAACGACAACTCTTCTTTCGGTGGGAAGGGACGTTATGTTTCAGCTGATTGAAGAGCCATCTTTATTGGTGGAGGAAATTAACAGCGGTGCCTATGGAAGCTACGCCGGCATGGAAGTTGCAAACCCTAGTACAAACTTTGTAACAATTGAAATCAAATCAAAAAATCCCGAAAGAGATAAGGCGGCTTTAGAAAAAATAACCACCTCAATTATAGAAAAACACAACGATAAACTGAATTCTGAAAAGGCTGAGATGGAGAAATACATTGAAAAACTACAGAGGGATACAAATCTTTTAATGTCTGAAAGCCAACAAATAGCGGCGCTTTATATAAAATCTTTCGACCTTCAGAATCAATTGGAGAAAAATCCACCTCCCACCGAGGTAATACAAAAACCAACCTCCGTTCCCAAGAAAAAACTAAGCTTACCGGTCGCCGTAATACTAGGAGGAGCATTAGGGTTTATCGTGGGGATATTTTTAGTTTTTGGAACAGAATGGTGGCAAAAAAACAAAAGCAAGCTCAAGCAGTAAACCGTGAATCGTAAATCATAAATCGTAAATAAAAAAGCTTCATTAAGGAGCTTTTTTATTTACGATTTGCAACGAATTTGAAAAATTCTCGTTGTAGAGGTAAAATAAAAAAACCATGAAAAGAATTATATTTTTTGTTGGAGTCGCCACCTTTCTTTTTTCCGCTTGTTCCGGCGCCGAAGCGGCGAATTTGGGTGAAACCCTAAAGTTTAATGTTGAACCTACCTATGATATTTCGGCGAGGAAGGAGATAACCGCAACGCTTATAAAAATTACCCCTCAGGTTTATTTTTATATTGAAAAAAATTGGTGGGACTCTCAGGTCCTTGCGAAGCAAAACGAAATTTCCCAAAATTTAAATATTTTATCCCAAGAGTTTGAAAACAAGATTTATCCGACCCTAACCACGGTTTTTGGAAGCGAATGGACGCCGGGGATTGACGGTGATCCAAAGATCACTTTATTTTTTCACCTGATGAGGGAAGATATCGGAGGTTATTTTCGTTCGGCCGATGAATATTTGAAATTCCAATCGCCGGAATCCAACGAAAGAGAAATGCTTTTTTTGCCCATCGCCCAGATTGATAATTCGCAATTGAAAGTTTTTTTGGCTCACGAATTTGTTCATTTGATTGCCTTTAACCAAAAAGAAAGAAATTTTGATGTTTCCGAAGAAGTCTGGCTCAATGAAGCAAGGGCAGAATATGCGCCGACGCTACTCGGTTACGATGATATTTATCAAAACAGCAATCTTCAACGAAAAGTTGAAATTTTTTTAGAAAAACCGGATGATTCCATCACCGAATGGCAGAACAAAAAAGCCGATTATGGCGCGTTGAATCTTTTTATACATTACTTGGCCGACCATTATGGGATAGATATTTTAGCAAGTTCCTTGAAATCGAAACTAATTGGAGTTTTAAGCTTAAATGAGGCCCTTAAGAAAAACGGCTTCAAAGAAGACTTCTCCCAAATCTTCACTAATTGGACAATTGCCGTCTTTCTTAACGATTGTTCCCTGGGTCAAAAATACTGCTATTTAAATAAAAATTTGAATAATCTCCGGCTAAATCCGAGCATTAATTTTCTCCCCCAAAGCGGCAAGAGTTCTTTGTCGGTAACCGACGTCACCAAAAATTGGGCAGGCAACTGGCAGAAATTTATCGGCGGCAACAGCACCTTGAAATTAGAATTTCGGAGCCTAGCCGGGCTTAATTTTAAGGTTCCTTATTTGGTTCAGGACAAAGACGGAAAATCTGTTTTGAATTTTTTAACTCTTGATGAAAACCAGAAAGGAGAAATCACCATCTCCGATTTTGGCACCAAAAACAGGGCCTTGGTTATTATTCCCTCTCTTCAAACAAAAATTTCGGGCTTCGACGGCGTGGAGCCGACATACCCTTTTACTTTTACCGTTTCTATTATTGAATCTTCCCAGGACGAAGAAGCGCTTATAAGCCAGTTGCTCTTGCAGATTGATTTTCTGAAAAAAGAAATTGCCAAGGTTCAAGCCCAAATAGACGCTATTTTGGCCAGCCGGGTTGTTTCCTGCCGAAGAATTGACAGTAATCTTTACCCCGGCCTGAAAGGCAATTCCGAGGTTCGCTGTTTGCAGGAATTTTTAAAATCGCAGGGCAGTCGGGTTTACCCCGAAGGCCTGGTAACCGGGAACTTTGGCAACCTGACTCGGGCGGCGGTTATCCGTTTCCAGGAAAAATATCCGATTGACATTTTAATGCCCCTGGGCTTGAGCGCGGGAAATGGCATTGTCGGGTTCGAAACCCGCGCTAAAATAAACCAGCTTTTAGGGGGGTAAAACCGTCGGCTATTGACCCCCACACCATAACGAGTTTTAATAATTCAGTTATGGTGGAAGGGAAAGGATAAAATAATAGAAACTTAATTTTATTAAATTACCCATACCCCAAGTTTAAGAATTATCTAAAATAACTTAAACTCGTTTGGTGTCCAGGTTCAGATACATATGATACACCTTTAAGTTTGTAAAACGACAACATTTTTAGTCGGCAACCCATAGATTTTTATCCTGTTTGAGTATTCAGCCGGGGTCAGCTGTCCGAGCGCCTCGTGAGGCCTGAAATTATTCCAAACATCTTCCCATCCCCGTATATTCCTCTGCATCCCCGAGAGTATTGAGCAGGCATTCCCTTGCCGGTAAAACTCTCTTTCGTCAGCTTCGTGCGATATTTCAACGTAGGTATTCTGCTTTGGCGACCTGGGATAGATGAAGTAGTGCGGCAGTCCGAGCTCTTTGCATAATTTATCAAACTCTTTTAAGAAGGGTGAACCGTTGTCTGTCTGTATTGCTTGCACCGGGAAGGGAAACGAGGCAAGGCATTCTTTGAGGAACAGGGCTCCGTTGCGCGACGACTGCGACGAATAGACTCTTAACACTCTCTGTTTGCCTAACACATCAATAGCGGTGAATTGATAGAACTTGTGTCCTCCCGGCAGCATAATGTATTTTGTATCCATTTGGACCATCTGCCCCTCCTGATTTATTCGCAATCCCTTGGGGAATCTGGCTTTGGGATGCAAGGCGGACTTTCTGCGCTTTGCCGAAACCTTTTTATCAATCAGCCCTTTTCTTTTTAATACTCGTCCCACGGTGCTTGACGATGCAATCAACCCTTCTCGTTTCAGAATCGCCGCCAGCTTGTGCTTTGACCAGGCCGGGTATTGTTTCCTTAATTCAACAACGCGCGCCACCACCGGCCAGGCAGTCACCGGACGCCTTACATTCTTTGGTTTCCGGGAATGCTCATTCAGCCCAATCACCCCAAATTTTCTAAACCTTTTTAACCATCTATGCAGCGTCATCCGTCCGATTCCGAAGTGTCTGGCCGTGAGAGAGGAATTGCTTCCGTACGCCCTGTGCCAGTCCAATATCTTTATTCGATGCTTTGCCTGTTCTGTTAATTTGTCTGTCAGGGCAGAAGAACAGGCAATAATTCCTGCACCCGGCAGTATTGCTCCGTAGATTGTCATACGGCGTCCATTATACTTTCCTTCCATATTTTTCAAGAGCCGGGTGTATCATATCATATGGACCAGTACAAGCTATTGACTTTTTTGTTTTGGCTATTAAAATACACTATCGGAAAAATTATCACTTAACAATTGCTAAAAACAAATATATGAAAATAAAACCACTTTCAGACCACGTTCTTATAGAACCGATTAAAGAAGAGGAAAAAACAAAAACCGGGATTCTGCTTCCCGAAACTGCTGAAAAAGAAAAGCCCGAGCAGGGAAAAGTTATTGCCGTGGGTCCAGGCAGGAAAAATAAGAAGGGCGACCGTTCCCCAATTGATGTAAAGGTTGGGGACAAAGTTTTATTTACTAAATACGGCCCCGCTGAAATCAAAGTTGAAGGCAAAGAATATTTGATTGCCAAAGAAGAAGACATTCTCGCGATTATAGAATAATCGCAAAATTTCTAATTTCTAATTACTAATTTCTAAACTATGGCTAAACAAATTATTTTCAGCGAGGAATCTCGCAAAAAATTAAAAAGTGGCGCTGACAAACTAGCCAATGCTGTTAAGATTACATTAGGGCCAAAAGGCAGAAATGTCGTTTTAGACAAGGGTTTTGGCTCGCCGACAATCACAAACGACGGGGTAACCATTGCCAAAGAAATAGAATTGGAAGACAAAATAGAGAACTTGGGGGCTGAAATTGTTAAAGAAGTAGCAGAAAAAACTAATGATGTCGCTGGCGATGGCACAACCACTGCCGTCGTTTTAGCCCAGGCAATGATTTCGGAGGGGTTAAAAAACGTTGCTGCTGGCGCCAACCCCTTGGCTTTGAAGAGAGGAGTTGAAAAAGGCGTCGAGAAAGTAGTCGCCGAGTTAGGAAGAATGGCAAAGAAGATTACTAATAAGGAAGAAATGGCTCAAGTTGCCACAATTTCTGCCGAAAGCGAGGAAATAGGAAATTTAATTGCCGAAGTCATGGAAGAGGTCGGAAAAGACGGAGTGATAACGGTAGAAGAGTCAAAAACCTTCGGCCTCCAGAAAGAAATCGTCAAAGGGCTGCAATTCGATAGAGGGTATATCTCTCCTTATATGGTTACGAATGCCGAAAGAATGGAGGCGGTTTATGAAGATCCGCATATTTTGATAACTGATAAGAAAATTTCCTCTTTGACCGAAATTCTTCCCGTGCTAGAAAAACTGGCTCAAAGCGGCAGAAAAGAATTAGTGATTATTGCCGAAGAAGTAGAGGGGGATGCGTTAGCCACCCTCGTGGTTAACAAATTAAGGGGGATATTCAACACCTTGGCGGTAAAAGCACCGGGTTTTGGCGATAGAAAAAAGGAAATGCTTCAAGATATAGCTACCGTTACCGGGGCCGAAGTAATTTCTGAAGAAACCGGATTAAAATTGGAGAATATCACTCTTGAACAGTTGGGCTTAGCGAGAAGAATTGTTTCAACCAAAGAAAATACTACCATAATTGAAGGCAAGGGCGACAAAGATAAGATTGATGGCAGAATAAAACAAATCAAAAAAGAATTTCAGGCCGCCGAGTCTGAATTTGACAAGGAAAAACTAAAAGAAAGATTAGCAAAGTTAGCCGGGGGAGTAGCAGTGATTAAAGTTGGCGCCGCTACCGAGGTTGAACAAAAGGCGAAACAACATAAGACAGAAGACGCTTTATCGGCGACAAGGGCAGCCGTGGAAGAAGGAATTGTACCGGGAGGAGGAGTGGCTTTGCTGAGGGCAAGTTCGGCCCTAGACGAAGCAAAAGTCGAGGGCGAAGAAAAAACAGGAATCAATATTCTAAAAAGAGTGCTTGAAGAGCCAATAAGACAAATTGCCCAAAACGCCGGAGCAGATGGAGCCGTAGTGGCTCAAAAAGTGAAGGAGGGCAAAGACGGTTTTGGTTTTAATGCCGCCACAATGGTTTATGAAGATTTAATGAAGTCTGGGATTGTTGACCCGACCAAAGTTGTAAGGTCGGCTCTCCAAAATGCCGCTTCGGCTGCCGGAATGTTTCTGACTACCGAATGTGTGGTTGCTGAAAAACCAGATGATAAAAAACAAGGAATACCCCAAATGCCTCAAGATTATTAATATTCATTTTGGTCAACCCCGCTAAAACGGGGTTGATTCTTGACAGGAGTCTTGCAAGGGATATAATTATAGCTACCTATATTTAATAGAAAAAAAGCCAAAATTGAGAGTTTTTAATTTTCATGGCAGATGAAAAAAAATTTTATCTAACAAAAGAAGGATTGGATAAGATAAAAAAAGAATACGATTTTCTGAAAAACCTCAGAGTGGCCAAAACGAATGGGGAGGTTCCGAAAATTTGGCAATCCGAGGATTTAAATCCTGAATACCTTTCTTTTCAAGAAGATTTAAGTTTTATTGAAATGCGCAAAGCCGAACTTGAAAATATTCTGAAAAATGCAGAATTGATTAAAGCCCCGAATAAAGAAAATCAAAAATCCGTTGGCTTAGGGGCAAAAGTAATACTTGAAGTAGATGGCGAGAAAGACGAATTTACTATCGTTGGGACTATTGAGGCAAGCCCTGCTTTGGGAAAGATTTCCAACGAATCTCCGGTGGGGCGAGCGCTCTCGGGCCGCAAAGTAGGTGATTTGGTGGTTGTTTCTTCTCCGATAAAAACAACCTATAAAATAAAGAGGATAAAATATTCTTAATCCGATTATTAAAAACCCCGGCGCGCGCCGGGGTTTTGTTTTTAGAAAACTACTAAGGTATAATAAAGTAATCAAATTTTAATCTATTTTCCACTCTTTTTATGTTTAAATCAATAAACGGGTTCATTAAAACTTTGATTATAAGCGATTTTTTTCTTAATTACGGCTTGGGATTATTGGGGCCGATTTTCTCTTTGTTTATCGTTCAAAACATAGCTGCCGGAAGCACGGCCGAAGCGGCCAAGATAGCCGGAATAGCAGCCCTTTTGTATTGGATTCCAAGGTCCCTCTTGCAAATCCCTATCGGTAGGTATTTAGACAAAAATCATGGCGAGATAGATGACTATTGGTTTATGATTTCAGGATTATTTTTGACGGCGTTAGCGCCTTTCGGCTATTTCTTTTCTTTTCTTCCGTGGCACATTTACTTTTTTCAGGTACTCCAGGGCATCGGCATGGCCCTGGCTCTTCCTCCGTGGCTGGCTCTTTTTACTAAAAAACTTGATAAAGGCAAGGAAGCATTTGAATGGGCCACCGAGAGCGCCTTTTTGGGGTTTGGCGCGGGTATTGGCGGAGTTGCCGGAGGAATCATCGCCGCTTTCTTCGGTTTCGGCGCGGTTTTTATCGGAGCAGGCATTTTTCTCCTTGTCTCTGTTGCCATACTATTACTGCTTCGCAAGCAGGTTACTGCAGAAAAAATAAGAATTGTGATTCTGCCCATAGAGCACTCGCACTAGAATAAAATATGGAGAACCGGGAACTGGCCAAAATATTTTATGATGTCGCTCATTATTTGGAGGTTGAGGGCATAGCTTTTAAGCCTTTTGCCTATGAACGGGCGGCTATTAACATTGAAAGCCTGGAAGAAGATGTTGAGAAAATTTACAAAAGGGGCGGGATTAAAGCACTGGAAGAAATTCCGGGCGTAGGGGAGAACATCGCCGAGAGAATTGAAGAATATATAAAAACAGGGAAAATCAAATATTACGAACAGCTTAAGAAGAAACTTCCCATTGATTTAAACGAGATAATTAGGGTAGAAGGAGTCGGTCCCAAGAGAGCGAAAGTTTTCTGGCAGAAGTTAGGCGTTAAAAATCTAAAGGGGCTGGAACGGATGGCAAAAGACGGAAAAATAAGAAGGCTGGCGGGTTTTGGCGAAAAAACGGAAAAAAACATTTTAGAAGGCATCACCTTCTTAAAGCGCGACCGGGGAAGATTTCTTTTGGGCGAAATTGAGCCCATTGTGGAAGAGGTTTTGGAAAAAATAAAGAAAATGAAGGGCGTGAAAGAAATAAGCGTGGCGGGATCAGTAAGGCGGATGAAAGAAACGATCGGCGATGTTGACTTGCTGGCCGTATCTAAAAACCCAGAAAAAGTAATGGGCTTTTTTATTTCTCTGCCCGGCATTGAAAAAGTTTGGGGCAAGGGCGCGACAAAAGCGTCAATCAGAATGAAAGAAGGTTTCGATATGGATTTAAGGGTTGTGCCGGAAAAAAGCTATGGCGCCGCCCTCCAATATTTTACCGGGTCTAAAGAGCACAATATCGCAACGAGAAAAATCGCCATAGATAAAGGATTAAAGCTCAATGAATATGGGCTTTTCAGGGGCTCAAAAATGATTGCCAGCCGAAGCGAGGCAGAAGTTTACAAGGCTCTTGGCTTGCCCTTTATTCCGCCAGAATTAAGAGAGAATGAGGGCGAAATTGAAGTTGGTCTTAAGGGGAAGTTGCCAGCCATAATCGGCTACGACGATATCAAGGGTGATTTGCATTGCCATTGCGATTGGGACGGTGGCGTGAATTCCATTGAGGAGATGGCAAAAGCGGCCCAGGCGATGGGCTATGAATATATCGGCATCGCCGACCATACGAAGTTTCTAAGGATTGAGCATGGCTTAGATGAAAAAAAGCTGGAGGAACGGAACAAGGAGATTGATTTGATAAACAAAAAGTTGCAGTTAGCTGACAAAAAGCTTAGAGTTTTGAAAGGTTGCGAGGCGAACATAATGACCGATGGAACGATTGATATAAAAGACGAGGCGTTGGCAAAATTGGATTATGTTATTGCCGGCGTGCATTCTTCTTTTAAAATGGAAAAAACAAAAATGACAGAAAGAATAATCAGGGCGATGAAAAATCCAAATGTGGACATTATCTCGCATCCTACGGGCAGGATAATCCAGCACCGGGATGAATATCAGATTGATTTTAATAAAATTTTAAAAGTTGCCAAAGAAACCGGCACAATCCTGGAGATAAATTCATATCCAGAACGGCTAGACCTGAACGACAAAAATATAAGAAAGGCGAAGGAATCAGGCATAAAGATGATAATCAACACGGACTCTCATCAAAAAGACCAATTGCGGTTTATTGAATATGGGATAGCTCAGGCCAGACGAGGGTGGGCGGAAAGTAAAGATATTATAAATACCCGGTCGCTAGAAAAATTATTAATTTTTTTTGAATAGTTCATCATGCCTCCACGCCTTAAAAAGAGTTTTTCTATTATAAAACTAATTATATTTATTGTTTTAATCGTGACTCTTCTGATAGGGGGGTTTTATGCTTATCAAGATTTGTCTGGCAGCGGAGTGCTGCAGGGGTGGATGAAGAAATGGGAGGAATGGAAGCAGGAGCGGAAAAAGTTTAACGGATCAGAGGGAAAAGATATTTTAGAAAATACTTATATCAGAGTAACTTCTCCTAACGGCGGCGAAAGATGGCGGGAAGGAGAAAGTCGCAGCATCACTTGGCAGTCCAAAGGCGTGGAGAGGGTTTCTATTGCGATTTTAGATTTTGACCGCAGGGTTCAATGCAATTTAACCACAGGAGAGGGGATACTTGCCTCTGCGGGGAAATATACTTTCACCGTTGGAGGCAATGATGATTGCGTAATTCCTTTCGGGGCTCGGCTTAAGGCGCAGATTTGGAGCCATTTGCATGAAGTGGAAGATGAAAGCGAGGGCTATTTTTTTATTGACAAAAAAGACGAAACGATTGAGTGGCAAACCTATAAAAATGAGCAATACGGCTTTGAAATAAACCATCCGATGGGAACTATGGTTATGGGGCAGGGGGTTGAGACTGCGAGAAAAGAAATACTGGCGGTAAAAATTGAAAACTTCTTCATTATGCCGGGAACTAATCTGGATAAGAAGCATCTTGAAATGATGGTAAAAAACAATGATGGAAAATGCGTACGCACCATCGGACAAGCCGTCGGCGCCGCAGAAACGGTTTCTTTTAATAACATAGGATTTGTCAAAGAACTTCGTACCGAAGCCGCCGTCGGCAATAATGAAGATTATTTAAATTATGCTGTCGTGAAAAACAACCGCTGTTTTGTTTTGAGTTTTATTTTTTCTTATAAAAATCTGGAAGATTACACCTATCCGCCGCCGGCTTTTGACCGCGAAAAAGAATTCGAAATTTTTAACCAGATGCTTTCCAGTTTTAAATTTATAGAAAAATAGACACTCCAAGCAACCCCCTCCCGGAAAGAGGAGGCTGTTTTATTATTTAAAAACTGCTATATGAATAACTGCGGTTATTTATATAATTACTTCGTTCGTTCAAAGTAAATGATTATTTTCTTAATCATTTACTTTTCCCTCGCTTGTAATTATAATAACACAATGCCAAAAGAAAAATCAGCCGGCGCAGTTGTTTTCCGGCGAGAAAACAATCAAATATACTACTTGCTTCTGCATTACCAATCCGGGCATTGGGATTTTCCCAAGGGCCATATTGAAGCGGGTGAAGATGATATTGCAACCGTGAAAAGAGAAACGAAGGAAGAAACCGGGATTTCGGACATCAGGATAATCGGCGGGTTTAGAGAAATGATAAAGTATTTTTTCCGGGTGAATTACCACCTTAAAAAAGAGGATAAGTTAAAAGTGCCGTGGACTTTCAAAATGGTTGTTTTTTATTTAGCTGAAACAAAAATAAAAGAAGTAAAAATCTCTGAAGAACACACGGGCTTTATGTGGCTCCCCTATGAGGAGTCATTAAAACGGTTGACTTATAAAAACGCTAAAGAAATTCTAAAAAAAGCCAATGGTTACCTCGTTTCGAAAAAAAGCTTATGATGTAGTTAAAAAAATTCCCAAGGGCAAGATTTTGACCTACAAAGAAGTGGCCGAAAAGGTCGGCAGGCCAAAGGCCTGCCGGGCAGTAGGGAATATTCTTAATAAGTCCGTCGGATGGCGGAAGGGCATTCCCTGCCATAGGGTTGTAAGAAGTGACGGGAACATTGGCGGATACAATAGAGGGAAAAGAGAGAAGATAAAATTATTAGAACAAGAAGGGGTCAATATTATCAAGGGGAAAATATATTTACCCCCACACCATAACAAAAAATAACTTTGTTAATTTTCCCGCTTCGGCGGGTTTTTTTTGTTTGGTGTGGGGGTTTACTAAAAAAAGAAGGTGTGATAATACAAAAGCGGAAAGTTGTTCGTTGATAACAGAATAAACACCGGGAAGGAGGGAGAAAATGGCTGGACTTTTTGCCTTAAGCGTTGACCCCGCGAGGTACAAAGGGCCTTTTGTAGAAGATTTTTTTAGGGGAACTTTTTATCAACAGAATCGTGGCGAGAAGTATGCGGGCCTTGTGGTTTTCAATAGCGGTCAAATGAATGGCGATAGCCGGCGAGGGCTTTTTAGGCCGACCTTTTGGGGAAGCAGGGGAGAGTTTTGCGGTCAAGCGGGAATTGGATATTGCGGCCTAACTCCCGAGCCGCTCAAAGTGATGTCAAAGTTTGGCCATTGGGCGCTCTGTTTTTCCGGAAACGTTCTTAACCTCGCCGAATTATCAGTTGAACTTCAATCTGATGGTGAAGTTTTCGCCACTAATGACGACATTGAAGTAATCGCAAAATTCATCGCCAGGGGTCGTGATTTTGTTGACGGCATAAAGATTGCCGCCAAGAAAATCAAAGGCGCTTTTTCGCTTTTAGTGATTACTTCCAATGGAATTTACGTTGCGGTTTGTCCCAGCGGCCGCTGGCCGCTGATAATCGGCGAAAAAGAAGGAGCGGTGGCGGTTGCCGCCGAATCAGGCGGTTTCAAAAATCTCGGGTTTAAGATAATCA
>Ga0315294_10000562_pt1 | contig 39931 bp, 22 predicted proteins | sample YL17G13_40_MG_FD_203626 | JGI IMG/M metagenome (GOLD analysis project Ga0315294, IMG submission 203626) | Sediment microbial communities from Yellowstone Lake, YNP, Wyoming, USA - YL17G13_40 | ecosystem: Environmental > Aquatic > Freshwater > Lake > Sediment | place: USA: Wyoming | collected... | reverse complement strand
AAAGGGCTAGTGCTTTGGTGCTATTGGGATGCTCAGCCAATATGCCGTTTATTTTATCGACCGCCTTTTGCAGCTCATTCCTGTCTCTTAAGAGCTTGGCTTGATTTAATTCTTTATCTAAAGCAAGTTTCTTGTGACTTATGGTTGCAGATTGCCACTGAGAATGCCATTTAGCTTCTTCTCCTATAATCATGGCTTTATAACATCTGCAGTGACTGAAATCCGGACACTTGCTAGCATCGTTTAATAATGCAAAGGTATTATTAATAACGTTACCGAGATAACCCCATTTCTTATTGGTAGCGGCACAACATCTAAAAGCGTCTCCATTAGGAACGATTTTGGCATAAAACTTTCCCATATAACATATTTTCTTTATTGTCCCCCCATATCTTTTAGTTTTAGTATTTGGATCGTATGCCTCTAGCAACTCCTCGTTAACTTTTAGGCCCATATGCAAACCCTGTTGTTTTAGAATTACCTTTTCTTTCTCATTATATTCTTTGGGATATTTTTTATTTAAATACGGCCCCCGGTAAGGATAAATTATTAATTTAATCTCTCTTCTCTGGAATATTTTCTCATACGACTTAATCTTGTTAATAAAAGGAGGGTAGGCAACAAGGGTCACGCTCGTATCGTATCCCCCATCTCTTAAAAATAAAACCCTCTCCAAGAATTCGTTGGCACTTATGAATTCCGGATGAAAACTCGAAGATATTTTCACTCTCGCTGGATCTATCTGCTTCATAAAACAGCCTATATCCCAGGAAAGGTTTGTTGAAAACTCGAAAGTATGCATACGGGATAATTGCGCAATTAAATGAATAAAATTCGGGTAGGTAAACGGCTCTCCGCCCGTAACCAGGATATGACAAGCACCATATCGTTTATAAAAATCTGTCCAGATTGCAATCCACTTTTCAGGCTCCAAATAAACTGCTTTGATAGCTACCGTATCCGGCTCAAAACGAAGGAAACAATAGGTACAATTATAGTTACAGCTATAGTGGATATCCCAGGTAAAAAAGACTCCTGGTTTGCACGACTCTTTCATTTTTGCTCTTTTCCTGCCAGGTTCAGCCGCCCCGGCGTAGTCCAATACATAGACCAATATCCCTGTTTATCCGCGAGCATGCATTTCCAGCAGGGACAAATATCGCACTCGCAGGGCAGGGGTTCATCTAATAACTTAAAAGTCTTGTCTATAAGATTCCCCAGCCTCAAGGCGCCATTGCCGCAGCAACGGCGAACCTCGGCATCCGGATAAATCCTGGCATACATCTGCCCCATCCGGCACAATCTTCCTTTTATCGCGCTTTTGCCTTCGCTCGTTCTCCAGTCAATAGTATCTTTATTAACCTCGCTAATTTCTCCGGACATCATAAGCCTTTTTTCCTCTTCTGTATAATTTTGCGGGTATTTGCGGCCCTCAAATTCTCCGCTAAACGGCAGAATCGAAAAATGGACACCTTTTTCTTCGACCCGTTTTTTATATTCTGCCATATCCTTTAAATACGGCGGATAAGCCACATAATTTACCCATACTTCGTAACCCGCTGCCTTCAATAGCAAAATATCATTCAAAAAGTAATTAATATCTGCGAATTCAGGATGAAAACTCCCTCCCAAACGCGCCCTGTCAGGTCCGGTATTCTCAATCAACTGCCTTATATCAACTGAAAGATTAGTGGAAAATTCTAACGTATGTTGTTTTGATAATGCGGTAATTAATTTCATAAAATTCGGATACAGGAAAGGCTCTCCGCCGCTTATATGTATATGGCAACTTCCGTATCTTTGGTAAATCTCGCTCCAGATATCTATCCACTTCTCGGTCTTAATAAAGACAGTCTTTATGTCTTGGGGCTTACAATAACTGCATTGATAGTTGCATTCGTTATTGAGATACCAAGAAAAGAATACACAGTATGGAGCTATTGATGCCCGTGAAACAGATTTTTCCTCAACCATGCTAGCCTTCTTTATCCACAAGTAAAAATGCCCATTCATTGCAGGGGCAATATTCTGAATTGCAAGGATAAGGCTTGTCTAACAATCGAAAGCCTTCCTTAAAGAAATCGCCTATTATTTCATGCGGGTCCGCCCCTCCGCATCTATTGACTTTTCCTTCCACGTCAACCGCTGCGTGCTTGTGGCCGGCATTGCATAAAAGTCCCTTGACTCTTTTGGGAGCAATCTGAAATTTCTCCCCGCAACGATTGTCTATGTGAGGGTATATTATTCTCGTTTCTTCATCCGTATAACCAACAGGATAATCTATTCCTTTATATTTACCCCAAAATGTCATTACCGAAAGAGAAATTCCCTCTCTGGAGAATTCTTCTTTAAAGTAATTTATCTGGTTTATCTGGGGAGGATAGGCGACGTACGCAACTTCATGGCTGAACCCGTAACTTTTTAGAAGAACTGCCTTTTTAATAAAGGCGCTGAGTTCAGCAAACACGGGATGGAAGGATCCTTCCAGGCTTACATTACGAGAATTGACTTCTTTAACAAAGCCATCTATATCTTGAGATAAATTCGACATGATACACAAGGTATGCATCTGGGATAACTCTTTAACTAATTCTACGAAACCCTGATAAAGAAAAGGCTCTCCCCCTAAAACATTTATATGCACACTACCATATATTTGATAAATTTTAGCCCAATATTTTATTAACTCGTAAAAAGACGGGGGTCTCTTAGACTTTAATTCTTCCCAATGCCCATCGAACCAGCAATAAGGGCATTGATAGTTACATTCAAGTATCAAATTCCAGTCAAAAGATATCTTCTCTTTCTCGGATTTTTCCATTGGCTGCTTCCTCAGGAATATCTTATTCTAATATTACAGCGTAATATTATTTAACGCCCGCCTTTAGGTTCGGTAAATAACTCAGCATCTCTGACATCGCTGCGCGCTTTATCTTTGATTATAGTTTTATAAATCTCTAAGCGGTGCAATCTTTCCTCGTAAGTATTCTTGCCGTCAACAGATTTCCACATAAAGCCCGATGTATCTTCGCGGATGCCCCACTTTTCTTTATTTCTGTCCAGATCGGAACCTGCTGCTACGCAAAGACAATTTAGATTTATATTATGGGAGAATTTTGAATTTCTTTTTAAAAAATCTTCCGTATCTCGAAAATCATCATCTGTTTCTCCCGGGAATCCGATTATAATATTAAAGACTGATTCTATGCCCGCTTCGTGCGTACTGCGTATTATCTCTTCGGCTAGTCCGGCGGTAAATTTTTTATTCATTAATCTTAAAATACGATCGCTGCCGCTTTCTACGCCATAACTAAGGCTTTGACATCCGGATTTTTTTAACTTAATTAAAAAATCCTTTGTCATTTCTTTTCTCGCATAGGCCTGGCCACTCCAGCGAATAGGGAAAGCTTTATCGATTATTAAATCGCACAATTCATCCAGCATTTTAATATTCCCATTGATCAAGGAATCACAAAAATGAAACTCCTCGATATAGGGATACTTATTTAACTGATAGGCGATTTCTGAATAAATATTATAGGCCGAGCGAGAACGAAACCCCCCCATACAAATAGATTCGCTACAAAAACTGCAGTTATAGATGCACCCTTTACTTGTCAAAATTGGCAATACTTTATATCTCTCAACCTTAAAATCTGAAAAATCAGCAAAAGGGATGAAATCTAAATTTTTTACAATAACGGGACTGCCGCAATTTATAATCTGATTCTGTCTATCTCTATAAACGAAACCGTTGCAAAATTCAATTGCGCCTTTTTCCTTAATAATATTCAATAAATTTCCAAGGCACAATTCAGCCTCCCCTAAACACACCGCATCAACAGCTGATTCCTTTATTAAATCAAAACCGCCAAGTAATTCATAACCATTCGGACCTCCCAGAATTATTTTCTTATCCGGGTATTTTTCTTTAATTATCTTTGCCATCTCAATGGTAAAAATAGCTGTGCGGTGGATAACGGTAAATCCGATCACATCAGGATTGACATTTATAATCCTGGAAATAAAATCATTAATAAAAGATTTGTATGTTTCAATCAAACTTAGAACAAACCCTCTATCAAGCCAACAGTTGCCTAAACTTGTACCAGACCACCCTTTTTCTTTAAAGTCATCATCAACCAAATCGTACATCTCTGCATTCATATCAAAACAAAGAACGTCGTAGTATTCGTTTCTTAAAATAGATTTAAGCAAGGCTATATTATAAGGCGGAGAACTTACGTTCCACCCCGGAGGCTGAACAAGCACGATATCCATAATCCTTTGGTCCTAACTGTATTCTCTCTTTTGTAATTAATAATAATTATTTTACATGCTAGGGACTCTATACGATTGAGCCCCTATATCTCATTCATCTTTCTAATTATGCGTCCACCCAGCCTTAATTCAATATTTGACGATAAGGCAAAATCCGTAATCTGCTTGAATCTTTTGCATCTCTCGCTATAGGTGTTGTTTCCGTCTTCGGTCTGCCAATGTTCTGGATTATCTAAAACTATGCCAAGTTCTTCAGAGCGATTGGATAATTCGGTATCTTTTCTTATGTGGCAGCCAACAAACGTGATCCTGATTTCATCTATATAACCCCTGTTTCTCTTAACAAAATTCATGGTCTGTTCGAAATCCGCGCGGGTCTCAGTAGGAAAGCCTGTTATGATATTTACTGAACTTTTTATGTCAGCATCGTGGGTATTCCTGATAACCTCCTCTGCGATAGATATAGAAAAATGCTTTCCTATTGCCTTAACAACATTCTCAGAGCCGCTCTCCAGGCCATATCCTATGCCCCTGCATCCGGCCTTTCTCATCTTTACAAGGAGCTCCCTGGTCATGCCGGGATGAATTATGGCGTCGCCAGACCAAGATATTTCCGGCATCTGATTTCCTCGGTTTTCAATCATGAGGTCGCAGAAATCCGATAATGCCTTGATATCGGAATTTATGGCCAAATCTACAAGCCTGATAAAATTGACATTTTTATGCATCTTTGCCTGATGCGAAAATTCATCGAAGATCCTCCTTCCGCTCATAGACCGATATTTTCCCTGTATATTCCAATCCCTGCAAAATTTACATTTCCAAACGCAGCCTCTTGATGTAAATATCTCGATCCGGTTTGGAATTTTGTAAGAATTCAAATCTAGACCGGAGAAATCAAAAAATGGCAAAAGATCCAGACTGCTTACCAGGGGGCCATCGCTGCAATCGATAATTTTACCGTGTCTTTTAAACTCCATTTCTGTTTCGGGATTAAGCCGCCCGCAATCAACTATCCCAGAAATAAGCTTTGGAAGGCTGATTTCGTCATATCCGATAATAGTAAAATCATTCATGTATTTATCTTGATTTAAAATATGAGATTTCTTTTCCTCTTCGCTCCTGTGGAGTATGCTGGTAAAAATAACGGAGATACCCTTATCCTTCTCTTTAATCAGGGCTGCTAATACACTGCTATTTCTTTCTGTGTTACCATAGAAATAAAAAACAACGGCATCTGGTTTCTTGTTTACGATCTCCGAAGCGAAGAAATCAAACATCTGCCTGGTTTCCGAAAAGAAATCGGCATCCCGTACCGCATCCGGTTCTAGATGAAGATGCCTCCAGTATCTCCTAGCTTTAAAATTCTTGATAAATATGCCGTTATTCACATCAAAGACACAAACCTCGTGCCCTTCTCTTCTTAATACGCCCACAATCATGCCGAGTTCTGCGGCAGGGCTTTCCCTTCTATAATAAGGCATAATAACCACAGCGACTTTCTTCATTTCATCAATTTTTAAATTTTATTCACTTTAAATACCACAAAACATGTCTGATTGTCTTTAGAATAAAATTGTTCTAAAATAGCAACTTCTTTGTTATTACAGCGTAAAAAATTTAAAAAAACTTTCTATAATATTCCTATCTATAGCTAAATTATTGGGTCTATTGATATAAACGCTTTCTTTATTCTTTAACCATAATTTATAATCTAAAGATTTCTTTACAGTTTCCCGATTGAATTAGAAAAATGCCTCTGGTGTCGTGTCGCTTTTTATAAATCATCGAATTCACGTTTTTCGAAGAAAACTCCACCAGAATCGTATATATGCCCCTAATTCATTTCTAAGAGAACGAAAAGCATAAATCTTGAATTTCTCAGTGTATCCGTACCAAAAATAAAATAAAAGTAAGTAAATAAGCCTTAACGGCAATAAAGATAACAGATCGGTAAAATGCCGTAAAAATGGAAACCGCACTATGAGCGGAAAAAGCTTTTGAAGATTCTCTATTCTTCTCTTCACTTTACTAGAAAAATTAAACATTGTAGAGTTTTTGCTCGTCTGTAAGAAATCTTCGTCCTCCTGAAGATAGCCGTTCGTCATAGCATATGCCCTAACAGGGGTCCCTGGAAAAGGATACATAAGAGAGGCGATGGCTAGCGTTGGCTTAAGCCTTAGATTAAACTCAAGCGTCTCCAAATCAATGGCATAGGGATTAGGAACAGGCAAGCCGAAAATATTCTCAGTGATAAATTTTATTCTATGTGTGCGGAGAATTATTGCCGCCTCCGCAATCTGCTGGTTAGTAAGATTGCGCTTGAGTATGGAGTTTGCGATCTCTTGATTCCCGCATTCAACCCCCATCCATGCAGAATCAAGACCAGCTTCTGCCAACAAAGATATTATTCTTTCGTTAACATTATTTGCCCTTACGTTTATAGAAAAAGGTAGCTTTATTTTTTTCTTGTAGAGGGCTGTAAAATCTTGAAACCATTCCTTTGGTTTTACAAGAAAATTATCGTCGTTAATCCACACACAATCAAGGGGGTAATACTGAAGGAAAGACGTAATTTCATTTATTATGTTTTGAGGTGATCTATAACGGATTATTTTACCTTTATTCTTATAAATTTCATTATATTTTTCGTTAAAACAATAAGAGCAGTGATATGGACAACCCCGGGCGCTTATAAACATCTTGCGTCCTTCATTCAAAAGGGCTTTATCAGATTCATACATTAAGCCTCTATCAGGGAAAGGTAACGTATCCAGATTATCAATTAAAGGCAATAACTCATTAGTACATACGTTCCCTTTATATTTAACCCGGAAATTAGGTGACTCCCAGAATGCATCAGATTCGTTAACCCTCTTACAAAAATCTGGGAAAGCTATATCACCTTCTCCTACACAGATGGCATCAATACTATCATCATAAATTATGTTTGGGAAGAATGTTGCGTGTGGCCCGCCAAAAACAGATATAAACTTGAAGCTTCTTTTGAGCATTCTATTCACTTTAAGCAAGGCAGGGTATTCGCCTGTCATTGCCGTATAACCAATTACGTCAGGTTTGAATTCGTTTACTAATTGCATTGTATTATTTATTCCGATCTTATCAACTATTGCTAAACGCACTAAATATCCTCTCTGCTTAAGAGAAGAACTCAGATACATAATCCCCATACGTTCGTGAAATAACCATTCTTTTGTGAGAAATAATATACGCATATACGTTTTTTATAAAATTATTAAATTGCCCTCTAAGATTTTACCTTTATGATTTACCTTAAATTGAAATAAGGATATTTTTCTATGCAGAACCTTTCCTCTCGTATATTAAACATTGTTCTGAACACCACCCCTCAGCGGTCTTATTAAGTATATTCCTGCGATACCTCTGCATTATGTCATTATTCCATACCTCTTCTATGCTATTGTCCAATATATTCCCTGCGGGGTATTTACACAGGCAATCCGGTGTTATCCTGCCTCCTGCTGAACCATCGATTAGAAGCTTCATCCATGGCAATCTACAGTTATTTATCAAGCCATTTGAGTCGTCTTTATTGTGATGGGGGCTATTCAAAAATACTCTAATACAGGACTCGAGCTTAATTCCTAAATCTTTACATTTACTCTCTATCTCAGGCATTTCTTTTTTTAAGTATTGGATTGCCTCTTGATCTTTTCGGACGGTAAAAATATCCTGCTCCGGGTTAATCACAGGCCTTAGGTATTCCAGCCTTAATTGCTGGAAATTATATTTTTTACAAAATTCCGGGAAAAGATGCAGTTCTTTATAATTGCGTTTCATGACTACGGCATTTAATATAAGCTTGATCTTACCATTATGTCTCTCTTTGGCTTTATTTACTGTCTCGATGCTTTTTATAAGGTCTTCGTATCTTGCTCCCTTCCTTATATATTCGTATGTATCTTTTTTAGGCGAATCTATAGAATAGGTTAAAAGTACGTTATTCTGCGCTAAGATACCGACCCATTCTTCATCGATAAGCAGGCCGTTGGTCGTAATGTCATGACGGATCTGCTGATAGCCGCTTGCCATGAAAAAAAATTTCTTAAAATTGGCTGCCAGGAACGGCTCGCCGCCTCCTCCCCAGTTGATAAGTTCTAAATATGGAAAAAGACAAGTAATCTTCTCGAATGCCTCATGGGAAAGTGCACCGCCAGAATCGGACCTGGGACACATAATACAGCTTAGATTGCAATCTGAGCCAAGCATAAGCATTAACATTCTTGGTTTTGACTCAAGAGCAACCTTTCCTTCTTTAATCTCCTTTTCGTTTAATTCTATATTGGCCTTAAAAATATCTTCTCTGAACATTTTTCAGTTACCTTCTCTATACTGTGGCGCTACTGCATCCATTTGACAAGCATCAGAACACCAATTATCCATTGCTCCAACAGATATCTTTTTCCGATATGCCTGCATTATTTCATTATTCCAAGTATCGAAAATTGTATCGATATCTATTAAATTACATACAGCTTGATTGCATAGACAATCAGGACGTATTGTTCCATCGGAATCTATAAAAAGCTTCTTCCAGGGAAGCCTACATATTTTATTTTGAATGGCTCCTGATCTGATGTGATTTTTTTTATTTGGATCATGGTTTAAAAATGGCAAAAGGCCATCAAAGTTAAATTCTATCCCCAAATCCTTACAGTTTGCCTTAATCTCAGGCAAAATTCCATTGAGAAAGCAAAGAACGCTGGGGTCATATCCTATGGTAAAAATGTCCTCGGAAGCAGCGATATCCGGCCTTAAATAATCGAACGTTAATTCGGGAAATCCATATCTTTTACAAAACTGCGGGAATAGGGATAATTCTTTATAATTACTTTTCATGACTACCACGTTTATCTTTTGCAACGGACTCTTTACACCCCGCCCTTGTTTTAATTCACTAATTAAATCGAGGCTTTTCAATAAATCCGCAAAGCGCGCTCCTCTTCTTATATGCTCATAGGTTTCTTGAACAACGCTATCTATTGAAAAACTTAAATGCATATTGTTTCTGATTAACAAATCTGCCCATTTCCTATCAATTAATAACCCGTTAGTAAGCAAGCTAATTCTTGCATGCGGGAAGGCCGCAAACCCCAAGAGCAATTCCTCAAAGTAGTCTACCAAAAATGGCTCTCCTCCCTGAATATCTATAGTCTCTAAATATGGAAAAAGAGGAAATATTTTTTTTATTGCGTGCAATGGCAAAGTAGAGTCAGAACCGACCCTGCTGCACATTATGCACCTTAAATTACATTTAGAAGTAGGCACTAACAATAATCTTTGCGGCATGGATTCAAGAACTAACTTATTAGAATTTATCTCTAGCTCATTTAACCTTTTATTTGCTAAAAACAAACTTTCACTTTGCATATCTTAAATTCCTTCAAAAAAGTTGCTTTCTACCGCATTATTAAGACAAATTGTGGAACAAAGATTCTGCATCTGTCCCGTAAGAATTGCAGAACGATACTCCTGCATCGCCTCACTATTCCAAATCTCTTCTAATGGAGTTTCGATTATATTACCCACTATGCGAGGGCATTTACAATCAACCCTTACACCCCCCGAGTCTTCTATGGTAAGCTTCCTCCATGGGGATTTACATGGTGGTATAAACGGAACACTATCATCTTGCGGCTTAACAGAACCTCTATGCGGACTCAGAAATGAGTGAAGGGAATGGGTAAAATAAATTCCGAAATCACGGCATTTCAGGCCGATCTCAGCGCATGCATCCTTGATCTCCGCGATAATGCTCATCTCGGGGTTAGTGAAAAGATCCTCATCGGTTGCTACCTCGTGCCTCAAATAGTCAAAACGCAAATGCGCAAAGCCGTACTTTCTACAGAATTCCGGGAAAAGATACAGTTCTTGATAATTGCATTTCATTACCACCGCATTCAATAATAGCCTGATCTTGCTATTATATCTTTCTTTATATTTATTTATTATTTCTATACTTTTTATAAGCTCTTCAAAACGCGCCCCCCTTCTTATCTGCTCATAGGTTTCCTTCCGGATTGAATCTATGGAATATGTCAACAGCACATTATTCTGAACTATTATTTCAGCCCATTCTTCATCGATAAGGAGGCCGTTGGTTATAATATCCTGGGTAATCCTGGGGTATGCAGCAGCTTTCAAAAACAGCTCTTTAAAGTAATCTATCACAAAGACCTCTCCACCCTGCCAATCTATCCATTCTAAATACGGTAAAAAGTTGTAAATTTGCTTAATTGCCTCAAATGGAATTGTATTATCTGTCTTGTGGGCCTTTCTAAAATGGGTCATGGGGCACATCACGCATCTTAAGTTACATTTTGAAGTCAGGATTACCGCTAATTTGCGCGGCTTAGACTTCAATATAATTCTTTGCTCTTTTATTTCCTGTTCGCTTAGTTCTTTATTAAGCGTATAGTCATCCATACGTAATATCCAATCGGATAATTCAAAAAACCTTACGCATAACACCCCATATCAATGAGACATTTCTTTGCGCACCAGCTTCTCGCATTATCCGTAAGAAGATTCTTACGATATAGCTGCATTTTCTCGCTATTCCAGATTTCTTCTACTGTGTTATCCATCAGATTACCTACGGTATGTATGCAGGCACAATCGGGCTGCACTTCCCCTTTTTCACTTGCAATGACAGTAAATTGCTGCCACGGAAGCTTACATTTGATACGTACCGGTCCCGCATTTTCATTCTGCGCATCGCTTTCGCTACCTTCTTCCAGGAATTTCTTAAAGGTAAGACAAAAACCGATGCCTAGCTGTTTGCACTTTATGCTTATTTCTGGCAAGATGGTATTTAAGTGTTTTATTGCCTCGGAGTCACGCTTAAGAATCACGTCTTCTTCCGGTATGATTTCAGGATGCAGATAGTCGAAACGCAGGTTTGAAAAACCGTATTTTTTACAAAATTCGGGGAATAAATTAAGTTCACGATAATTGGATTTCATAACCACAGCGGTAATTTCCAAAGGACTTCTAGAAGAATATCTTGCCCTATAATCCCTCATTATCTCTACGCTCCTCACTAAATCATCGAATTTCGCGCCTTTTCTTATTTTCTCATACGTCTGGCCCGTTACCGCATCTATCGAATATGTTACTCCGGTATTGGACTCAGCAAGGATTCTGGCCCACTCATCATCAATAAGTAAACCATTGGTAAGGACGGTTTGATATATATGCCTGTAGTTGGAGATATCGCTAAATAACTGCTTAAAGTAAGGAACCAAGAATACCTCTCCCCCTTGCCAATTTATCCATGTTATAAAAGGGAGCAAATCGTATATTTTCTTAATAGCGACGAATGGAACCGTATAGTGCTCTTTCGCTTTCACCCTATGGCACATAATGCATTTTAGATTACATCTGCTTGTTAATAATACCATTAATCTGGTGGGTTTTGACTTAAGCACAACCTGTTTTCTTTCTATCTCTGTTTTATTAAGTTCAATATTATGTATAAGGTCTTGCATCTTTAACAATAAGTACTATGTATATATGGCCTCAATTCTGTCTTTTGCACACGCGTTTCAATGTTGCTACATTTACATAATTTAATTAACATAGGTTGTCATATTCATTACAAGGGCAAGAATCTGAATCACAAGGATAAGGTTTATTCAAAAGCCGAAAATTTTCATCTGTAATATTACCTATTGATTTATCGCCCAGCGGAGCGCATCTAACGACATTACCATCCGCTTGTATATCCGCATATGTATAACCAGCATTACATAATTTGCCCTTAGGGCTTTGGGCATTTAGATGATAGGAAATTCTATCAATACCCCCCAAGAATGGCCGCATCATCTCTTTTTCTTCTTCAGTATAGGCATCGGGATATTTTTTCCCGTTATAATCTCCCCAGAATGCCGCCAAGGCAAAGTTTATACCTTCCTTTTGGAATCTTTCACTCAAATTTTTTATCTTGTGCATCTGAGGTGGATAAGCCAGGTAACAGATCCCACCTTTAAATCCTGCTTTCTTCAGTATCAAGGCCTTCCTAATAACAGTTTCTAAGTCTATAAAGAGGATATGGAAATTTAAATCTAATTCCACCCTTTGGGGGCTAGCTTCTTCCACAAAATGTTCGATGTTGCCGGATAGATTGGTAGTCGCTTTTATCAAATGAATAGAAGAAAGCTTCTTTACCAATTCAATAAAATTAGGATAAATAAAAGGCTCTCCGCCAACTATTTCTATTTTTGTTTCTCCATATCTATCATAAATCCTTTTCCAGTGAACCATCCATTCGTCAGGGCTAAGATATAGACTACGCTGGCCTAACCTTGCCCATTCTTTATAAAACCAGCAATAAGGACACCTAAAATTACACTTGTAATGGATATCCCAGGCAAATTTTATCCGGCCATTAACATTGACTAAGGCCTTATTAACCCTGACTGGTTCGGTTTTGGACTCATCCACAAGACTGCTAACTAATGAATCATTAGACGGAACAATAATGTTGGTTTTTGTTGCTTCACTAATCGATATCTTTGGGCCTTCCTCTCTTAAGCCATCACCTTTATCCATCTGTTGTCTGCGCCCATCGCCATCGATGCTATCCTCTTGACAAGGGCAATACTCAGCATCGCACTCCATCGCTCGGTCATACAACTGAAAGTCGGGGTCGAAAAAATTCCCCAATAAAAACCTTTCTCCGATCTGCCCACATCTAGCTACTTTCCCATCAGGAAAGACTAGGGCCGAAGTGTGTCCAGAGCAACAAAGGTTGCCCTTTCGACGCACCTGATTAAACCAATTATCATCAATGCCGAGTAACTTTCTTTCTTCTTGTGTATACCCCTGCGGATAGTCCACATCTTTATATTTGCCAAAGAAAGGGATAATTTTAAATTCTTCACCGGTAGCATCCAGCAATTCCTTCTTATCGCCTTCAAGGCTTGCCAAAAATGCAGGATATGCCACCAAATTCAGGCAACCTTTAAAATTATGCAGCCTGATTAACTTCACTCTCTCGATAAAATCCGATAGAGAATCGAATTCTCTTTGAAAAGATAGGGAAACAGACACTTTTTCAGGATCGATTTGGTTGACAAATTTATTTAAATTAACCGAAGAATTTGTAGAGATGTTAATGTGGAAAAATATCTGCGAAAGTTTTTGGATCAACTCCACAAAATTGGGATAAATGAACGGCTCTCCTCCGGTAATAATCAAAACAATCTGCCCATATTTCTCACAGATTCTACTCCAGTGTTTCATCCAGTCATCCACAGAAAGATAGATATTCCGCTTCTTATACTCTTCCCATTTACCATTAAAAAAACAATAGGTACATCGGTAATTACAATCGTAAGAGATATTCCAAGTAAATCGTACTTTTGGATAAATATTATCCGTCATTTAGAAGTTATCCCCCCAGAATTCATTGATTTTGTCCTCTTGCCTTCCGCGATGAATCACATGGCTGGGAAACAAATTGACGCTTACGGGGTTGGCGCGATGGCAATAACGATAGCACTTCGTATGTCCCGATTCAACAAGCTCTTGCCTTATCTTAATATAATATTCTGAATTCCAAATGCTATCAAAATATAGATTATCCTCTAATTTCAAATCGCAACCATGCGACGCATCGCAAGGTAAAATATTGCCTTGCACATCAAGCATTATTTGACTCCATAGTTCACGGCATATGCCTGTTTTTGGATAATTATTAAGTCCGAACCTGGGGGGTAAACTAATCTTGATTCCGATTTCATGCGCTATTCGCTCTGCTTCATCAAACATACGGTTTGTAAGTTCTTGTTTAAAATAACATGATAAGTATTTCTGGGCAGGGATATAAATATAATTGTAATTAACTACTACACTGTCCACGTCTAATTTCTTGCCTAAGCGTACAAAATTTGGTAAATCATCAATATTAAGGACTGTGGCAACAAAAAAAAGGTCAATTTTTACATTATTATTTTTTACCCTTCTTTCTAATAAATACTTAATATTGCTTAAGATTTCTCTGAAATTATCTGTCCTAGTAATTGTCCTATGCAATTCGGCATTGGATGCATGTAACGATACATGTATTGAATAACAACTTTTATGGGATGTTATTAAATCAACTACTTCTGACCTAAGGGAAGACCCGTTGGTTGAAAACATCTTATCAACATAGGGATATCGTTTCTCGAAGTAATCTAATATTTCTTGCCAATTAGACAATCTCAAAAATTCTCCTGAGCCAGTAAAAATAAATTGCTCTGTCAGTACTAGTTCATATGCAATTTTAGATTCTATTTTCTCTTTAAATGTGGAGAGATTAAAGTATTCATAATCATGGCCACGAGAACAAAATACGCAGGAAGAATTACAAGGGCCGGCAAATTGTAGGAAAAACATCTTCGGAGAAGAAGACAAGATTATCTTTTTAGCTTCAAATTCCTCATCATTTAATTCCGTGTTTCTCCTGCCTAATATCTTCATTAATTCTCTGTAATCTTGCGCTATATCGGCAATATTGTATCCAAGATTTTCGCTCATAAGAGTTATTAGCCTATTAACTTCAGAGGTAAATAATTCTTTATTTTTGGCATTGTACGTCTTTGCATCAATAAGGTTTCGCAAATTCCTGAACTTAGCCTTCAATAAAGCCTTGCTGCAGCTGTTATCAAATCTTGTAACAACCGACGACCCATCATGAAAGTTAACAGAATTTCTAATATTTTCTATCGAAACGGTTAGCTTCGTAGCAATATCGTCTTGGATTATCAAGTTTCCACTCTTGATTTTTTCTTGATAATCTAAAATCTTCTTATTGGCTACTTCATTATGAGGATCCATTGTGTAATATTTAAGTAAATTTTCGATAGCTCGACGGAAATCGCGCTCTATCTCATAATAATTAGCCAGATTAAACCACTCATCTTGTGAAACCGAAGTCTGCACGCCGGCCCCCACTTCAACCCCTGACGCTAAAGCTAGCTCGCAAAATCTCCGACAGCGGTCCATCCGCAAAGGATAGTTATTGACCCCATCCAGACTTTCCCAAAAGAGATGGCCGTGGGAATCCGGTTTTATCCCGAATTCCTGTGGGTGGTCATAAACATAGCTGAATTCTTCTAGGGCAAAGTATGTCCTGCTTGGGTAAACCCTGTCTAAGAACCTTGCATTCCTTTTGACAAAATTTAGAGTCTGCTCAAAATCTTCCTCCGTTTCCCCGGGGAAACCAAACATAAAATTTGCAGTTACGCATATGCCTGCTTCATGCATCTGCCTAATAATCCTATCGGCGTCTCGCATATTATAGTATTTATTCATACTCTTTAAGATTCTTTCTGAGCCAGACTCAATCCCAAAGATGATATGCTCACAACCCGAACTAGCCATCTTTTTTATAACCTTTGCGGTCAAGTCTGGCCGGATAATCATATTAGCGCTCCAAAAAACATCGAGTGGCCGACCTTCCATCAAGTCACAAAATTTTTCTAAATATTTCATATTGCCATTAAATTCTAAATCCAGAAACCTCACATGCCCTATATCTCTATATATATTTTTGTGAAAGGCTATTTCCTGAAAGATTCTTTCACCACTCATTGTTCTATATCCAGGCCAACATGGCGCATCGCTACAGAAATAGCAGCGCTTTATACATCCACGGCTAGCCATTAAAGAAATGTGCCGAGAGTCATCATAATCTGTAAGCGGTAAATCTGCAAAATCTAGGAGTGGTAAGGAATCTAAATTTACAGGAGGAGCTGATTCAGTAAATATAACCGTTCCGTTCTTACCGAATGCTATACCGGGTGCTAAAGAAATATCTGAATCCTTCGCAAGAGAACTTGCCAGCTTGCAAACTGAATATTCACCTTCTCCCGTGATCACTATATCCATAATATTAGTATTCAGCACTTCGTTTATATATTTTTTGTTCAAAAATAATGGCCCCCCAAATACTACCTTTATATCTTTATTTTGTGATTTAAGCCTTTTAGCAACCTCATAACTCATATGCAGAGAGGCGACATTTACGGAGAAACCAACCAACTTGATATCTTCTTTTAATAAGGGTTCAATATAATCTTCTATATCTTTGCTATTTTTAGCAAAGTACTCTTTTACTAGATCCGATTTATACCAAAAATCACTTTGTTCCCAGGCCCAGACATTTTTATATTCATTCGGCCTATTTAAATATAGTTTTATGTTAAGGTCCAAGTTTGTTACGGAATGCCCTTCCTTCTTCAGGCATGAAGAGAGTTGGGCAAGGGCTATCGGCGGCTCATATGTCCCCCATAACGGACATTGAATCAAGGCAATCTTCATTTTAATTCACTTTCTCCTAATTGAGCTATCAAGGTATTGTATACATTCTCGGCTATAACTTTGTAACCATTTTCATTGCAGTGCGCGTCTTCAGTAAAATAATGTTCCCATCTATATCCTTTTGATTGCTCTAGTTTTCTAAAAACGGCTGCGTTATCGATAAAGGAAATGCGATGTTCCCTTGCAACTTTCTCTGCAGTTCTATTTGTTGGATGACCAGAAGGATAACTTTCTAAGATTAATTTAATTCCTATAGATGCGGTTAACTTAATAATGTTGCGTAAATCATATTCCAGCGTTTTTGCAGCAACTTCTCGATCTTGAAAATCTGGCAGTTTATGGGCCAGCAATTGACGCGCTATTTCGTAATCCGGACACAAATAAAGCATCGTTCTCAATTCTTCCATAGCCAATTCTTTTTTGCCCTCCTGATAATAGGTGTTAAATAACTCTTCGCGTAATTCAAGATTGAGGGGATCTATTTCGAGGGCTTTCTGAAAAGCCTGAATAGCTAACAATGACGCATTTTTTACATGCATACGGTGTAAGTAAATAAAGCCTATCTTGCGTAAATAATTTTCATCATAAGGATTAAGCTCGGATGCTTTTTTATATTCTTCAAGGGCAAGTTCAAATTTACTTCGTTCTTCATAAAACCTTCCCATCTCAAAATGATGCGCTGCTTCTTCTCTGAATTCAAGTGGGACATTCTCTATTTTAACTCTGTCTTTATTGGCGGTATTTATACTGAGATTTATCTTATTAATTTCTCGAGAAACCCTCATTGGCCTCATGCCATGTATTAACTTGTTAAAAATATTGATTGTTGTTGCCTTAAGGAGTTTATAGGTATGCAGATTAGACATAAAGGAATCTATTCGGTATAAATAAGTTTTCATAGAGTTATCTACAAATAAAAAATAATTACTTTGGTGAAAATTTGAGTCATTATTAGCGCCGGTCATTATAATGATGATATCCGGATTGTATTTTTTTATGTTGGCTTCTAAATTATTAAAAAGCTGCGAAGAATTGCTGCCCGGCACACCACCATTAAATACTTTAAATTTCTTACTTACGTTATTATCCAATAGTGCCTGCAATTGTTCAGGATAAGAATAACCTTTCGCTGCGCCTTCGCCAAAAGTGTATGAATCCCCCAAGCACAATATCCGAGAATCGGCGTGGCTCCGGAGTTCTTTTTTATTCCCGAGCCTATACATCCTGTACTCTGCCCCTGCAAGCGTAAGTAATATCTCGCTTAAGACGAGCGCAACTATAATTCCAAACATCAAAAGCAAGATATTGTATTTTTTCATGCCAACACGATATTTTCTAAATGCAAAACCTATCCTGACTCCTTTCAATATTTTTAGAAAAGCTATCTATATCATTCCCTTAGAGAATAAATAATATATACGGGGACCCCGTCTCTCTGGAAAAATATTTTTTCTGCGATAGGCCTCTTTCCCATGCCGGATACTACGCTATTAAAAATAAGGGTAGCTTCATGCCAATTCGTAAATTGCGGGCTGCGGAATATATATCTATTATTGTCTTTTAAAATTAACCTGAGGTCTCTAACAAACTCTGATTTATATTCGGATCCACCTTGTGATTCAACATAATTAAGACTGCGGGGCGTTAACTTACCTTCTGAAAGAAAGACCAGGCTATGGGTAATCCCCCAACTCATGACTACGGGTTTATATATCTTATTATCAAGCAGGTATTGAGTCACTCCATAAATGCTGTCTGAATATCTTCCTGCGCCTCCGGTTTTATTATAATAGAGGTAGTTGTTTTTGATATTATTATTACATTCTAAACCAACAAAAATAAACGTGATAAATATAATAAACGCAGGAATAATTATGTTTTTCTTAAGACTTCTGATGCTATCTATAATTCCTAAGCCTAAGATTATTTGCACCAAAGGATATAAGATAAACAAGTGTGGCCCCCCCAAGTTAGAGAGGGTAAAAGGGGACTGGAGGAAAATCAAGGAAAACAAAATAAGGATAAAACTTACCTTTTTCCGACCAGCCTTTGTCTTATTAAATAGCGCGGCGAAGGCTAAATAAATAAAAATTAATAAAAATATAAAAGGCCCCAGGATATTCACCGCTTGAGACGATACCCCCTGCTGATTCAGGGTCCAACTCCCCTTGAGATATTCAATAAACACAAAAAACCTTTGTTGCAAGTTGTTGAAATAAACAAAATTATTTACGGCGCTGTGAGTTTCAGCAAAATGGCGAACTATATATTTAATCGTTTCAAAGTTGGATACCAGGTTATAATAGACAAAAAGAATATTACTTATGAGAAATACGGCGATAATAATGGCGACATGCTTACAAATATTGCCTTTTATTCTCTCTCGGACTTCATGATTAAAGATGACGGCTAAAATGACCATGCCATTAAAAAACCAAAGGAACCAAACTCTTACCGATATTCCTACACTTAAGAAAAATACCCCCAGATAAAGATAGGGAACCTCTTTGTTCCTGTACCATTTGAAAAGACTCCATAAGGCTGCCATCGCCGTAAAATGCAGCATTGAAGCAGTATTAAGGCCCAGTTTTGTCTCCACCAAAAAGGTTGAATTTATTACTGTTAAAAATAAACACAATAAGGCTACGCTACGCGAGAAAAAATCTCTTAGAAAGAAATACATAAACAGCAGCGCGCCCGCGCCTATCAGTATGGGCGCTAATCGCAGAGCAACAACATTGACCCCGAAGAGGCAAAAAAACGGGAGGAGTATATAGCTTTCCAAGGCTGTCGCATACGGCCCGCGCATAAATGGGATATGGATATTGAAAACTTTTCTCGACAAAAGAAGAGGATTGATCCTTTTAATTATCTGCAGGCTGCCGCAAGCAGAAAAAGCTTCATCTGCATATAGGCCGGGTAATCTTATATTAATTAACTCCAGAGAAAGATACAAAAAAATAAAAAGGAATAAAATAACTTTTTCATTAGCGAACACGCCCTTAATTGCTTTTTGTAAATTCATCGAACATCCTTAAAACCTATTAACTCTAGCCCTGATTCATTTATTATCTTATTAATATCGGGGGAGGTTAATACTTCCAATTCCTCCTCCCAATGATATCTCCAGTATCTATAACGCGTCACCTCTTCATCGCACAATCCTGGATGACAAACAATTTCTGTGATTCCGTTATCGACTGCCTTGAGGATATGCATTAAATATTGCGCAGAGAACATACCGCTGTTTAGAAAACCATAGAAATAATCTACCCTGGATATGCCCATGCGCTTAAAAGTTTGCCTTGAAAGAAGGCAGGATATATTCAAAACAGAGTGAATAAGGCGTCTGGATAAATTTACTTTCCCGGATATAAAATGCTCGTAAGGATAGCGAATAAAAGAAATGCCGTATTTTTTTGCTAATTCCCCTACCATCTTTAATATAAAAGGTAGCATATGAACATAACAATGGCTATCAATGTGCGTAATCTTTATGCCGCTATTTAAAACTTTTCTTATTTGCGCATCCAATTCTCCTTCAATCTCCCTGTGCTTTATCCGCCCTAATAAATAATTTAATATAAACAGTACCGGCGTTTTGAAGAAATGGCCATCTTTTCCAATTAAACTACTAACCTTTTCTTTTGTTAAAATAGGTTTTTCTTCCGTAAGACAAAGGTGAATGCCTATGTCAAAATCAGGGTTTTCTTTTGTTAACCTAACGGCATCTTCATAGCATCTTCCTACAGCCATAATAGAGGCACTCCTGACTGCTCCTTGCCTAAATGCCTTTATTATCCCCCGGTTAATTCCCGCCGTTAAGCCGAAATCATCAGCATTAACAATGAGTATTTTCTTATCCCGCGGTTCATTTTTTCTTGCAACACAAAGAATCGAAACTCCCCACGGAAAAATAAGGTATTTGATTAAGCCCGATTCAAGGTATAATAAGCCGATCAGAAGTTGGTTAATAACCCGGGGAACCGGATAGAAACTCCTTGAAACAATCTTTCGGCATCGATGGTCTAATTTTTTAAAAAGAGTAATAAGAAAAACTATAGGAAATAGAAAGAAATTTGTGTATGTGATTTTCTCTATTTCAAATTTTGTGCCTAATATTTTCTTAAGGCCATCGACAGTGTATCTCTTTTGATGCTCATTCGCGCAATCGTGTTCGCTCCACAGGAATTTGAACGCCGAGGTGGCAAAAAAGATTCTCCCTCCCTTTTTACAGACCCTGTGCATTTCCTCTATAAAACTGACGTCATCTTTTAAATGTTCAATTATATTAAACGCACATATTATATCAAAGGACGATTCTTTAAAAGGTAACCTGTTGCTATGGGCGATGATAAGATTAACGATACGGCGTTTCTTGCAAAATTCTATTGCCGTTTTCTCCTTATCCACGCCAACTACTTTCCCTATTTTTTCTAAACTTTTAGTGATGATACCCGTGCCGCAACCTATATCTAAAATATGCCTGGAGGGGGTTTCTAAATTCAACGTACGCCGCAATGAGTCTAAATACAGCTTCCTCATCCCAACGAACCACCAATAGTAGTTTTCTGATATATAATTGCGCGCGTATTCTTCTATTTTCATATCTTCTGCATATTCTATTTAAATTCCCTTACTGCTTAGTACCAACAAATAAAACATGGGGGCATAGATAGCCTCGAGTTAAATCAAAGACGCGAGTAATAAAACCAATTTCCTCCATCAAGGAAAGATAGGTGTTTCTGTTCTCAAAATGAACCCCCTGGATTAAACTAAGATGAAAAATCTTCTTCATAAAAAGTTCTTGAAAATAAATCCGTAAGAATTTTATATTTGGAGCCCTTTCAGCGTCTTTCACAATCAAAACTCCTCCAGGCTCCAAGAGAGAAAAGCAATTATTCAATAGCCTTTTTTTAGTGCTAAGATCCATGCCGTATAACACATCTATGATCAATATGCATTTTGGCTTCTCAAAAAGCCATAAATCATCAACTATATTGCCTTTTACAAATTTTTTATTTTCCTCTCTCCCTATGGACTCCCTAGCTATCTTAATCTTTCTCTCGTCGTGGTCAATACCAATAAGCGGACGGTTATCGGCATCAAGGCTCAGCAAATTTAAAAAAATCCCTGTACCGCATCCTAAATCCAGCACCATACCATCATGAGGAATAAATTCTTTAATGGAATCAAACGGACATGTTTTGAATCTTATAAAATTATATAACTTTGCTGACAGTGTTATATTTCTATAAAGCCTTTCTAATTTTTTATACATTATTTTCTTTCTAGAAAATAGTCTGATCTCTGGATAAAATCTTATCATTTCATATAATATCTTAAGTATGATAGAGGGAGACGATAACCGAGAAACTCCATAGGTGCGAGGCTTATATTCTATCTCGACTTCCTTTATGGAATAGCCAAATCTTTTTACTTTCGTCAAGAATTCCGCATTTATAAATGAGCCTTCGGATTTTAATTCTATATTTTCAAGAATATCTCTCTTGAATATCTTCAGCGCAAAATTTACGTCTTTTACTCCCAATTTGAATATAGAATTGACTAAAAAATTATAAGTTTTGGAATAGACGGCCCGCAAGGGCGATTCTCGCCCGCACCTCCTATGACCTTTTATAACATCGTATTGAGACAGTAAGGGGACAGCGCATTTTAATAGCGCCAAATCAAATGGCAGGTCCATATCGGTATAAATAATTATTTCCTTTGTAGCATTAGAAAATCCGGTCTTTAACGCTCCCCCCAGCTTCCTATTTTTCTTATGATGAACTACTTTTATCCTGCTATCTTTTCTGGCTATATCTTCGGCTATCTCTCCTGAACCGTCAGTGCTCGCATCGTCAACCACAATAATCTCATAGTCAAGGCCCATATCATTTAAAACGCTCCCTGCTTCTTTAATTGCCAAAGACACGTATTCTTTTTCATTGTACATAGGAAAAACCAACGAAATTGACTCCTTAAAATCTGCTTTCATATCTCTACAATAATCAACTGGCCCAAACATATAGGCCCATTGGCAACTGAATATTTATATTTCGCAAATCAAAACCTGTTTTGGAAAAAATCAGAAGGATATCTCTTCGCATTCTCAACACAGCTCCTTAAATCAACTTTTTGTTATTATGGTAGAGTTTCGAAGTATTGCCAAATATTGCGACGAGTACAATGTTATGGATGAGTATCTTCTCCACCCTCCTCCGGTTTCTGCTTACACAAGCCGTTTTTCTCCAATACGAGGAATAATAATCACAGAGTTCGATAAAATTGCAGTTTTTATTCGAAGGTGTAAAGGTACCACCGATACAACCAGCATCATTATCCAATTCATGCCCATGCACATGCAATTTAATCCAGTCGCCTCTAACTACGGAATCGCTATCCAAGAAAATTATAATTTCTCCCTTTAGCTGATTTATGCCTCAAATTACAAACTCAAGTGCTTTGATCATAGTTAAAAACTTCGGTTATGCGCCTGAAGACTAGTTGCGGTGGGAATTCCATACAATCAAATCCGAGACGACAAGGATGATTCACATAATCTACGCCCACACACGGACTGCACGGCTTGTTTTTATAAAATATAAGCGCATTCTTATTAAGGGGGCCGTAACGATTGGGTGAAGTCGGCCCAAAAAAAACTACAGAATTGATGCCTAGTGAGGCTGCAATGTGCATCGGTCCAGTATCATTCGAAATAAACAGAGAGCCTTTTCTCACAAGTTCAATAAATTCCCCAATTCCCAGAGAACCTGCAAAATTAAATACCAATTTTTTTTCGGGAATCAAATCCATCATACCTTCAATGAAGCGGGCGTCATGTTTTGACCCCGTGTATACAATAGCTATATGGTATCTCCTAATGAGCAACAAACATAATTCTGCTAAGTAACTAATCTTATACCTCTTACCTCTGAAATTATTGCTAGTGCCCGGGTGGACACAGAAGAAAGTCTTGATATTCAATTCGTCCAGTTTGCGCTCAACATTCTCCTTTTCCCTCCCCATCCGGCCGATAAAATCGCAGTACTGAAATTCTATGCTTCTATCTATTTCTTGCGTAAGGCTGGAATACAGTTGGGTTATGTGTTTTGATGTATCGTTAAACACGGCGGAATGATATAAGAGTTTCTCATATCTATTAAACAGCCCGATGCGCTTAGGCGCTCCTGTCAAGAATGAAAATAACGCCGCCATATTATTGCGAGTTTCAAAATTAATCACAAGATCGATCTTAGCCTTCCTTACCTTAATCAACAAACTGATGAGTTGTTGGACAATATGGAATATATTCGTAGTAAGTCGCACATACATAATCTTTACAACTGCCGTGTTGTGTTCCAAAAACCCCTTATTGATACTGAAAGTAATAAACAGTATCTCTGCATGCGGGTATTTTTCTTTCAATTTATAAAGCAGCGGATATATAGTTACCAAATTGCCTAACCCCCATAATTTAATACAGAGTATCTTTTTAATCGCAGTCCTGCGATTGCTATTCTTCCAAAATCGGACAGGAATGATACGTATGAGGGCGTTTGCAGTAAAGCCAAGAAGATCATCTAATCTCCTCATTACGTTATACATCTGTACCATAGTAAATTTTTAAAGGTAAGCTATACTAACCCAAAAATAGAAATCACCTACGCGCCTTCTCGCCTTTTATACAGGTAGCAGACCGTGCCATCTGGCCAAAAAATCGTCTTAATCAACTCAAATTGATCGCGGATTCCAGAAAACGCCTTTAGTAAAAGCTGGGCGTATTTGTACTGAGGAGCTTGCCTTCCGATAATAACAAATTTGGATTCCATGATGTCCTTGAGGGGATTTCTCCGAAACAAGTCCGGAGTATTCAAATAAATGTCATCCAAGTTGGATTTACGCATCCGTATCGATTTCTGTCCTATAACCTTATATTCGAGCGAAGCAACTGTCCTACCATCATTTTCATTAAAGATTAATGTAACGATGAGATCGGAATCTTTGTTCACTGCAGTTGCGTTAATAATTGCCAGTACCTGACCAGCGGGGACTTGCCAATCCCCATCATTCACAAGACCAAACAAGCCTTCATCATAGGAATGCGAAGAGAATGAACGAAAATCTTTCTCCAGAAGATTTCTTGCAAGTCTAATTAAAAAGTTATTTTTGGTTTGGTAGGAAATCGCGATATATTGAAAGACGCTTATCACAATGATACTAGCAACAATCAAGCTTCGCTTGCGCTTGAATGAAAGGATAAATCCTGCAATCATTACCGCGATATACGGCAAAATAGGTAAGATTAATCGGCCTGATCTATTAGGAGACAGCGAAAAAATAATACAAAGCGCAACTACCATGGTAGGGAGAAAAATCTTTTTTGACCAAAAAGCAACAATAAGGGAAACAACAAAAAGTATAAAGAAAAAAGGTAGCAGTTGAAAGTGAAACATGTTCGTTACATAGAAAAATAATGCGGTATTGAAGTGACAGAGGAATATCAGGAGCGAATAATCATAGGAAGATAAAAAATAACAATGGAACACAAGGACTATTGCAACGATTATGGATAGGATGAAATTTCTTAATCTGATACCAGTCCTATTTTGTTTGAAAGAAAAAAAGTAGGCTAACAGGGGCACTAAGAAGACAGCATAAGCCTGCTTAGTTAACAAACCCAATCCCATAACCAGCCCTGATAGAAGCGAAAATTTAAGTCTATTAAAACGGTTCAAGGTAAAGACAAAGCAGCCAAGAGCAACCATTGCGGTCAAAGCAAAATCAATCATTATCACTCTGGACATAGCGAAGATCGCGGGAAACATAGAAACGAGAAAAGCGGAGAGTAATCCGACGAAAGGATTATACAACTGTTTCCCTATCCCATAGGTCGCAAATAACAAAATCGCGAAATAGAGCATATTGGACATTGCGATCAGGTTCTTGTCAAATGCAATATTATAGAAAGGCACCGCGGTAAGAAAAAATAGAGGTGGTCTCGAATAATTCAAAGTAGCAATTTGATTGTAAGTATAATACATGGATTTTAAAGCAAGCTTTGTTTCCCTTAGCACCTCCGCAACCGAACAGATCGCGTTTAAGTAGCCCACTCCATCCGGTGCTACCACGTACTGACTGTGGCTAAGAATATAGAAATTATTTAAACAGTGAAATAGCCAAAGCGCCAACAAAATAAGGAATGTCTTGAACGTATCTTTCATGCCCTATAGTCACATATTCTTCTCAAAGAGTATGCGTAGAAAGAACATGCGCTTCACAACTCTATCCTCTCTTTTGCCTACTCCCTTTGATGGCTTGATAAATATCCCCTATTACCCTCACCAGCCATTTCGCTTCTGCAAAAGATCTAATGGTACTGAGCGTTTCCATGATTTTTAAAGGTCGCGCGTAAAATGTTCTATATGCAGTGCGAAAATATTCTGACGTTACTTGACCATTCATTGCCTCTAACTGAAAGAAAATCTTATTCCCAAAGAACCCTGCTTCTATGCCGTTTTCGATATTCTCAAGGAATATGCCATGTTCCTTTATTGATTCAAAAAGCTCCGTGCCGGGGAAAGGGACACATATCGAGAAATTAGCAAAGTGGGGGTTGGCTCTGCGCGCAAAATCAATCGTCTCCCTCATTGATTCCGCATCGTCACCAGGCAATCCAAGCATAAAGTAGCCATAGACAACCATGCCTATGGATTTTGCATATCGCATCATCCTCACTGCTTTTTCTAAGTTAATAGGCTTCCTTATTGTTTCTTGAATCCGCGGGACTGCTGTTTCTATGCCAAAACCAATTCGAAATACCCCTGCTCTCTTCATCTGCTTAAGCAACTCTTTATCTACGGCGTCGATCCTAATCCCATTCTGCAAATTTATCAATACCCTATACGGCCTGCTGGATAACGCAGAAATAATTCTTTCGGTCCTATCTCGATTAAAGGTAAAATTATCATCGAGAATATCAATTTGCCTAACGCCGCAATGGCTAACCAGATAATCAATTTCGCTCATCACCCGCTCAACAGAATGCGGACGCCAACGTGTGCCAAATATATTGTGATTACAATAGATACATTGCGAAGGACAGCCTCGGCTAGTAACAAGATATCCTACGGGGAAGCCTCTGCTTCTGGCCTTATAATACTTTAGAGGCGGGAGAAGATGATACGCGGGAGGGAGGATATCATCTAAATTCTCTACTTTCTTTGCAGGCCGAGCATAAAAAACATCGTTTTCGCGCTTATAGACAACACCGCTTATATCCATAAACATACTCCCCTTGCCTAAAGATTCAGCTATTTCACCAAGCGTCTTCTCTCCTTCTCCATTTACAATGGCATCAATAGACTTATTTTTTTGCAAGATCATTTCTGGTAAGGAAGTGGCGAAGGGGCCACCGAGGACAATAGGCAAGATAGAAGAACTGTGTGACTTAATTGCCACAGCACACTCTATGGCAGCTCTGTAATTAAGTATACTCGAATAAATTCCTATGAGATCAGCCGGAAAATCAAAATGACGCATGATGTCTTGAGGCTTAATTTGTGCAATGTGCGCATCGATGATTTGGACACGATGATTTTTACTTTCTAACTCTGCTGATAAATAGGCAAGTCCAAGGGGTGGAGACAACAACGCATTATTGCTTCCTTGTGCATAGTAGGGATACGGATTAATCAAAATGACTTTTGCCATTTCTGTAATAGTTACACCGCTTTGGTAGAGTAGAACAATTGTACTTCGTCCATTGTCTCCTGCACTATCAAAGGAGCCGAATTGCCTGTGGGATATTCTTCAACAATCCACAGATAATTGCGCTATATGCTTCACAGGGAGACCAACAAGAAGGACAATCATTCTGAAAACACTTTATTCGTAATTCGTTTACAATTGGCCTCCGCCAAAAATCTGACAGGTCATAATTAAAATCTCTAATGTTACTGATTTTTTTATTAATCACGTTACACGGATAAATATCTCCTGCGGGGTCAATGAGACAATTAAATGATAGCGCTTGGCAGTTAAAAGATGGCCGCTTATTATGGATAAAATACTTATATGACTTGAGATATGCGCGCCGAATAAAATTATTGTACGAAAAATGAGATCCCCTAAACTGCAATATTTTGTCAATAGTCTTTATGATAAGGGATTCTTCTAAATCCGGGAGTTTTTGATTGGCATAATAAAATGGCGATTTTTGAAATATATTAATCCCAATATCATCTATCTTAAGAGGAGGGAATTTATCTTTAATGCTTAAAAAAATATCCTCAAAGGTATCTGCATTGTCGTTAGTAAGAGTAATGTTTATTCTGGGCTCAACACCAGGAAAACTTTTTAGACGCAAATATGTCTGAACGGTTCTATCCCAAGATCCAGGCACCCCTCTTATTTTATCATGCGCCTCCCTTACTCCGTCTATACTAATAGAAAAGAGTACCTTTACCTTTGAATTCTTAGAAGCAATAATGCGTTCCGTTGTTTCAAGTATTGTTTCAGTTAAAGTGCCGTTGGTAGCAAATTGAATAACACAAAGATCTTTGCAGTTATGCAAAATAATTTCTGAAATCTGCGCTAAGTCTTTTCTTAAAAAAGGCTCTCCACCGGTAACCCCGACCCAAGAGAATTTGTTGGAGATGCTAAAAAAATTCTCAATTTCGTCACAGCTAAGTTCATTTCCTGGCTGTTTTTCCCAAATCTTACACATCTGACATTTTAAATTACACCGGTAAGTTGTAATAAAGCCAACTTTGGGCGGGAAAAACGGAGTTTTAAAATTAGCCCTTACGATTCTGTATAGAAATTTTAAATTCGGGTCATCAAACATATATACTGCCGCTAGTTAACAAACTGACCGAAATAAGGTAGAATAAGACTTATGGGGCATACGCCCCAGAAAGGAGCCGTATTCTATAAAACATCGAATTTAAACCAGTAAACAAAAGCCTTAAATCGCGCTTGAATGTCCTTCTGATTTATTTTAATTCAGCAGTAAGAAGATTATAAACATTCTCAGCGATAACCCGGTAACCCTTAGCATTACAATGCCCATCGCTTATGAAGTAATCCTGCGTACTATATTCTGCCAAAGAAGCTAATTTTTCAAATTGAGCTTTATTATCGACAAAAGGTATATTGTATTGAACGGCTGCCTCTTGTATGGCGCTATTATAAAAATTATCGTAATGAGGGTTAGGGTAGTTTTGCAATATTATTATTTTATTTTTTAGTCTTACGAGCTCGGCTATTTTTTCTATGTTAGCAATAATGAGCCTTTTATATTGCTCCTCCTCATCCAAACAAGGGATGCCGGTAGCCAAAATTCTCCTAAAAGTTAGGTTTCCCGGATCTAAGCAAACAATTGTCTCTGCTTCCTGTTTTGCTAAACCCACTTTTCCCTGTCGGCGGTATAAATCAAAAAAGAATCTATGCGCATTTATATCTGTAGGGTCAATTTCTATTATTTTCCTATAAGTTTCAACGGTTAGGTTGAAATTTTCTGGCCCTGCGCGCGAGTAAATTTCTCCCAGCATAGATAATATCTTCTTGTTACAAGGGTCAAGATCAAGCGCCCCTTTTAATATAGATATAGCGCTTTCGTAATCCCTATTAAATGCATTCCAATAACTTTCTGCACGATTTAATTCAGATTCGACCTTCGCCTCTATATCTGGCTTTGGTGTTGATGGACGCTCAGGTGCCTTAAGTAACTCTGCGGCTATTTTCGTATCCCTGCTAATTTTGCTTCTTAAATTCATTGAAATTAATTTCAAGAGTTTATAAGATTTAAACTTCATTAAGAAGCCGTCTAATCTGTAGATGGGGCTGGACTGTTTATTATGAATAAATGAGTAATAATTGCTGTCTTCCAGGTTCCAATGGTCATTAATCCCTGTCATTACTATTACTATATCTGCTTTATATTTTAAGAGTTGACCGGGCAGGTTCTTAAGCAGTTGCGAAGAGTTAGCTCCTAACATACCACAATTGTATACGACAAACTTAGGGTCACTATTCTTGTTCAATAATTTTTCCAATTGGTCGGGGTAAGAAAAACCCCTGTCCGCGCCATCCCCAAAAGTCATGGAATCCCCCACGCACAGAATCTTAATTACATTTTTTGCAGCTAAGGATCCTTTTTTTATATCGCTTATTCTATAATTCATGTAAATAAAGCCTGCTATTCTCAAGCCAGCTTCAACTATAAATGCTGCTATTACTAAGCCGGATAGAATAAGTAAAAGTCCTTGTTTTTTTATGGTTTTAATTCTATAAAAAATAGGCATTATTATTTCGTCTCGTTTTATCTTATCTAGAAGGCATCAAAAAGTTTTTATCCAATAAATGTTTATAAATTATTTCGGCAATAATATGGTGGCCTTTGGGACTAGGATGTATTTCATCTTCTTTTTCATATCTTAAGCTATATAAATCTTCTTTGTATAGGTATTTAGATAAATTAAGGTAATTTAACTCTAATTCTTTTATTACCTTAAGTATGATTCGATACCCGTGGCTCTGGTAAGGTTCATATTCGCTCATAGGCTTCAAATAAGGAAACACTACTAAGAATAAGGGAATATTATTCTTCTCGCATATTCCTTTAATCATCTGTAGGTAATATCTTCCATCCTCTTCCAGCTGGTTGATGCCTTTTGACTTTTTCTTGCTTAATAAGTAACTGTCTAATCTTAAAATTATAAACCTATATAGATATGACTGCTTCATGAGAAATGGGCTAACATTATATCTCTTGGATATCTCAGAAATAGGGAAATAATATTCTGTAATTCCTGATTGGTTCTTATAATAAACATTTATATTTAGCTTGAAATCATTCATAAAAAGAAAAATCATAACCATATCGGGCTTATAATTTAACCCCCTATATTTCAGATAAAGATAGTAACGTCGTACATCATAACTAGGGCATCCCGCATTCCAGATTTCGAATTTATATTTTGAATTTAATGAAGAATTATTATTTAGCATTTCTTCTAAAAACTGTCTGATTCCATCCTGCCAAGCAATAGAATCGCCAAGGAGTAAAATTCTAAAGGTATTCTTATCTTTCTCTAACCTATATTCCTTGCCTATGAGTCCATAAGAATTGGATGCACTGGGTAAGCCGTCTCTACAGTTTGGAATTATTTCATAGGCTAATAATTTCGAAGGGCGAATATACCTAAAATTGTCAGCATTCAAACATTTCAAATTCTTATTTTTGAATCTGAGAGCGCTATAATTATACCCAAATTTCGGGTTTATCCGTAAAAATAACTCTAAAGAGATTAAACCAATCCCTATCCCAACCAGTAGAACGAGTATCCTAAATAATACTCTTTTCATATATCAAAGAAAGAATGACAAGAGAGGATGTCCAAATTAATTAAACCTAAGTGCCGGCATCCGACGCATATATACTTATCACCAGTTATATTTTGATTCTTATCCCTTATATAATTTCTTGCTATTTGATATGTTTCATCGTTCCACAATTCCTCAAGGGGCTGGTCAAATATATTCCCAAAGTCATCCTTTTCTTCCTCCACAGAACAGCACGGTGAGACAGAGCCATTTGGATTAATCGCTATCGCCTCCCACGGCCAACTACAAAATAGATCCAGAGGTGATTTAAAATGATTAAAGGTAAAGTCATTATCTATTTCTTCTACATTATAATTACTGTAGTTCGGATTTAAAGGTATCCAATCTTTATCGCCTATAAAAGCCTTAACAATGCCTACGTGGTCTACGCCTAATTTTTTACCCATTCTTATTACCTTATCGATCTCGTGTTCATTATGTCTAAAAACTAAAAATTGCCAGGTAATATACGGCTTGGTCATTTTAAGTTCTTTACGTTTTTTAATCAGGAGTTTTAAATTATCCATAGCTACCTGAAAATTACCTCCTCTCCTATATTTGCTATAGGTTTCTTCAGTCAAGCCATCAATAGACACAACAATTTTATCTAAGCCGGATAAAACGAGCCTCTTAGCACTATCTTCATCCAAGTGGTTCAGGTTCGTATCGATCTTTATGTCGCTATGATACTGCTTAGCATATCTAACCATATCAAAAATCTGTTCATTTAATAGTGGCTCTCCCCAGTTGACTAAATCTACATGAATCAAATACGGACCTAATTTATCGATAATGCTCTTAAAGTCATCAAGATTTAATTTGCCTTTCCACCTCACATCTCTTTTTTGGCCGGTAGGACAGAATGGGCAATTCAAAGTGCAATAATTGCAAGGGTCGATTACCAACCAATAAGGATACCCAAATAAAAATGCTTCTTTTCTCGCCTTCTGAACATCGGCTAATATATAGTTTGATAGTTTCGTCCATAATCCATGTGAATAAAGGGCTCGGGACATAGATTTTTGTTTTTCATTAAATTTAAAGTCAGAAATAATCTTCTCTAAATTTACGCCCTTATACTTAATCTTAATAAAGTATTGTAGAATTTTTTCCAGTTTTGCGCTCTCAATAAGGCTGAAATCTTCATATCGTCGGTCTGCGTTAGCATTTGAAATGACTTTTGTGTGATTTGACAAATCCTTTAAATAATCTAAATGACGCATTATGCCTTCAGTAGCAATACCATTGTTATCTGTGCCGTTACATTCCAATTGTAAACTATTATTTAAAGTCTCTATCGCCTTATCAAACTCACCGGTTTCTTCATAGCACTTACTTAATTTATTCAGCAATGTCCTGGTTTTTATTTCATAACATTCAGCATTAAGATAGTTTTCAATCGCTAATTTATAATCTCTCTTGTAAAAATAATAATCTCCCAGTAATTGCCATTTATCAGGTTTAGTCTTAAGAACACCTGAGGTCTCTGGGATTCCAAAAGACAGGGCAAGTTGGCAAAATTCTTCGTAGCGGCGAAACCTCTCAGGATAATTGTTTTCTCCGTTGTTTGACTCCCAATAGAGATGATGTTTCTTGCCTTTTATTGCGAATTCTTCGGGATGCTCATAAAGATAAGTGCCTTTATCTATTACACAAAAAGACTGACTTGCCAAAATAGTATCCATATGTTTTCTATTGTCTTTAAGGAATTCGACAGCTTGGTTAAAATCATCTAATGTTTCGGTGGGTAGGCCAAACATAAAATTCACTTGCGAGGCAATCCCTGCTTCCTTGGTATCCTGCAAAACTCCGGCTGCAACCTCCAAGGAAAACCTTTTATTCATTTTCTCTAATACTCTCTGAGACCCGCTTTCTATACCATAACTTAACCAGACGCATCCAGAACGTTTCAGTTTTTTTAATAATCTTTCAGTCATCTCCGGCCTGATTATTGCCTGTCCTGCCCATTCTATTTTTAGCTTATTAGCAATAACTAAATCACAGAAATCCTCCAGTGTTTTCATATTGCCATTTACCAGTGAACCAGCAAAATAAAAATAATACACTCCAGGAAAATCCTGCATATGCTGGACAATCTCTTTATATATTCTTTTTCCTGATTTAGAACGGAATTTTCCCCAGAATTGCCACTCACTACAAAAATGGCAATGCGTTGGGCATCCGCAGCTATCAAAAATATCTAACCGGTGCGGCTCTCTATACATCCGTAGGTTAATATCATCTTTGAAATCCGAGTAATCTGGTATCGGTAAACTATCCAGGTCTTCAGGCCCTGGCACATACCCTCCATTGATAACCATCCCTTCTTTTAAAATCATACACCCTTCAATGCCCTCTCTTTTTTCTCTAAAATTATCTATATTTTTAATTATTTCAAACAATGGAGTTTCCCCCTCGCCGTAAACCACAATATCCACGCAATCCTGATGGATCAAATAATCTCCTTTTTGCTGACGAGAGCAATCCGGCCCTCCGAAAACTATTATACGATTCTTATCACGCTCCTTAATTTTTTTTGCAATCTCAAGACTCGCCCAGACCGAACTAAAATGAACAGTAAAGCCAATAATCCCCGCATCCGAACTCAATATTTTATCTATATAAAAATCGACTATTTTTTTGTTTGACTCTAAAAGAAATCTGACCGTCTCTCTGTTTTCCCAATAAGAATAATAATCCTTATCATCCCACATCTTCCTGAGGGCCTGTGGACTTGTATGATAGAGAGTATTATTGAGGTCAAAAAGAAGAGCCTCGTGTCCTTTCTGACGCACTAACGCCGCCAAATAGCACATTGTATAAGGCGGGCAATCCCTTCCCCAGGCAGGGGCTTGAACAAATGCCAGTTTCATATACTTTTATTTGAACTTAGTTTTGGGTTTGCTCAAATATTGTTTTCTGGACTTCGGGTCTAAAACTTATATGGGCGTTAAAAAGATTAACATTATCCTGCCTATTGTTTAAACAATATTTACACATCTCAATAGGATTCCCAGAGGTCAAATCCGCTCTTATGCGTTTAAATTTAGCATTATTCCAAATGGAGAAAATATCTTCTTTCTCCAGCTCGCCGAAATGCTCGCCAGAATAGCAACACGGCAATACTGCTCCTTCTGTATCCACATAAACATTCTTCCACGGGTCCCTGCAAATACTCCTAAGATATTCATTTGCTGAAAATCGAGGAGGTAATATAAGGGATACCTTTAACTCGTTAGCCTTCTGCGTAGCTATATCGAACATCTGGTTGGTTACTTCCTGCTTAAAGAAACAGGATAATTTGATGTGGGATGGTTTAAAAATCGTCAGGTAATTACATTGCACGCAATCACCCCCCAATGAAACAGCAAGCTCTACAAAATTCGGCAGGTCTTCTATATTCATCGTATTTGCTACAAAAACAAGCGTTATATAAGGAGATCGCCTATCTTTTCTTTTAGCTACCAGAGACCTTATCTGTTGAGTAATTATATCAAAGCCCCCTTTTTTTATACCGGTAAGATATTCATGCAAAGCAGGATTTGAGGCGTGCAAAGAAACCTGTAAACTGTACTTACTTTTTGTAATTCTTTCCATTATATTATTATTCAGGGGCAAGCCATTGGTGGTTAATATCTTGTTTTTCTCGGGAATCATCTTATTTAAATAATCCAAGAATTTCTCTATTTCCGGCATAAGTAACAGTTCTCCCATTCCGCATAAACTAACGTAATCTGACTGATCTAACATAGAACCAAGTCGTGGTTCAAAATAATCCTTGTACAACTTAAGACTAAAGGGTTTATAATCTCCTCCTAAACAAAAGATACAGTTTGCATTGCAGCCGAAATTTGTACCTATGGTTACTCCGGGTGGAGTGGACTTTAGAATACATTTTTTTTCTCTGAATTCTTCATTATTTAACTCTAGATTTGACTTTACGTATTGGGTTACAGAACTTAGCAAGTCTTTATTATCTGTAAAGTTATCTATCTTATCCATATGCATGTTCAGCGCTTCTCTAATATCACCTTTAAGCTTTAACCGGTTTTTATCAAGGTCGTGTTCAAGCAGCAAAGACGAAATCACTTTATCTCCATATAGAGATAAGGCCTCGCCAACAATTGGAAAAACCGTGCAGACCAGCCAGCAGGAACATTTACCCGAATCAATAAAATCTCTTATAGTTGCGGCTTCCTGAGAAGACCACAACTCATCAAAATCCCTTCCTCTGATATTGCCCATTGTTTTATCTTTGAGCAGAGGACAGAAAAACGTATTTCCATAGGCATCAAACATAGCAAACTTAAATCCGGCATTGCAGTTATAAGCTAATCTTTTACCTGTGCGTTGAAAATCAACCAAATGCGCCCAGTAATAAATCTTAGTCAAAATATTTACCTTATCACTGACCTTAGCCAAGGAGCCATAAAAATGTTCTAGATCTATATTATTTTTGGTTATTATCTTTTCAATAATCTGGTTGGTGTATTCTTTTATCCTGGCATAATCTTTCTCTTGCCACTGAAAGACCTCTGGAGAACGGGCTGGTTTTGGTACGCCAAACTGGGCAAAGAAATCCAAATCGAATTTATCTGCAAACTCCCAGCAGGGCAATAACTCCTCCATATTAAAAGGCGTAAGAACAAAGGTGGTGCTAAAACTGATATCTGGCAGTTCTTGTTTAAAGCGTAAAACTGTCCTTACGAAACGCTCAAATCCACCCTCCATGCCCCTTATTTTATCGTACATCTGGCCGATACCATCAAGAGAGCTGCCTATCCATAGAGAATGCACCCTGGAACTTTGTAAAATCTCCTTTGTCTTAGATAGCACGGTCTCGGTATTTGTGGCATTGGTAAGAATCCCTAATGAGGCCTGTGGCAAGGCATCTGCGATTAAACAACAAATGTCAACTAAGTCGCGTCTTAAAAACGGCTCTCCTCCGGAAAGCACCACAGTTTTTACAGCCTTTAAACGTTCTGACTTCTCGATTAAACCCTTGATCTCTTCAAAGGATAATTCATCGCCTACGGCCCTGTTATTCCTTTGATGGTAATCCCAGATATCGCAGGTAATACATTTACTGTTGCAAACATGCGTCAATTCAATATGCAACTCTTCGGGATTATCTCGGTTTACCGATTTTCTGTTTTTATTTAAATAATCCAAGGATAAATCAACAATATTATCTACTCTATCAATAATATTTTTTAATTCATTAACAGCTCCTTCTGGCTTCTCAATTTGCACATTACTATCCTGGCTTCCAACTCCCATTATATCTTGATACTCCCTATCAAGCTGCCTGGCTATGTTATCCCAATCGTACTTTTGCTCAACCAGCTTCCTGGCATTAAAAGCAATCTTGCGATACAGATCATCATCCTTTAAAAGCCTAACCACATAATTAGCAAAATCAACTGGCCTGTCTGCTATCAAAATGCTCTCGCCATTTATCGCATCAATTCCGCATGCCCCTTGTGTCGTACAGACAACTGGTGTACCCGTAGCCATGGCTTCCAGGACCTTTCCCTTAATACCTGCGCTTCTTTGAAAGGCATTCACAAAAATAGAGGCATCCTGAAGATGGGGATTAACATCTTCTACGGTACCCGTTACTTCTATTCCTTCTATTTGTAAGAGTTTCATTATGGCTTCGGTAGGGTCAGAACCAACGAGCCTAAGTCTTACTTCCGGTATCTCCTTTTTAATCAGAGGGAATATGCGGGTCGCAAAATAAGCTGCGGCTTCCTCATTAGGGTAATGTGGATAATGCCCAACAAAAATTAGATTTTTGTTTCTTCCGGTTTTTTCTCGGAAAGGAAAACGTCCCAAATCTACGCCTGTTGGCACCAATGAAATGTCAGCGTGAGGAGCGAATGCACGCACCATAAGATGATCTTGTTTGGATAATACAATTGTCCTATCGATCCTGTTATAGATTGCATTGTGATAACGCACAATTTTTAGATAATCGACGAAACCAGATAGGAGATTACCTGAATTTTTCTTATGATTATAATAAGAGCTGCTATGAGAAAGAATGCTGATGTCGTGTTCGGTATAGATTATAGGGCTATATTTGATATGCTTCGATAAATAAAGCAGCTCATTAGATTCAATATGAACAGCATCAATAGGGGTTGTTTCTAAAATTTCTTTTAGTTTTTCGATCAAGAAAGTGCTATAAGCATATCTATAGCAGCGCGGAAATAAAAATTCGGAACTTGGGGTTTTGGCATGAATAGCGTGAACCTGAGTAAAGATTCCTTTAAGCTTATCAATATAGTCCTTCTCGCACTCATTATGAATCAAAGACAAAAGTATAACATTATATTTTTGCGACAGGCGTTTGTATAGATTATATATCCTTAATTTACCGCCACTTGTGAGCGGATATATTATAAAGGGCGTTATCAGAAGGACTGTCTTTTTATCAGGATGCACATAATTGTTGCGCTTGAAATTTCTATAGTAGAGCATGCTCATATTTAAAATCTTCTTATCTGAAAATTTAATGTATTTTTTTTCATTAAACCTATGCGCCAGCGCCCAGATAAAATAGCTAAAGGCCCAAAAATAACCGATTAAGAAAATTGGCCTACTTGAGTGCCGGCCGTGATAAAAAAATCTGGGCAGCTGGTTCAAGTGGCTCAACAGCATCTGTTTATCTGTTAAATTCTTCCACATAAATAGTAGTTCATTTTTAATTTCTTTATGCCGGATGTAATTTAAGGTGGAGGCGCCCTTGTGATAAGCCAGGCTTTTGGGCTCATAAAGAACTTTTAATCCCCGTTTTTGCGCTCGATAGGAAATATCAATATCTTCCCAGCAATTCGGACGATAGATATCGTCAAAACCACCTAACCATAAAAAATCTCTTTTGCGGAAACACATCGCACCGCCCACTGCAAAAATTGTCGGTGAAGCCTGCGATACTTTATCGCCGTTACCAGTTTCAGCTTCATTCCATAGGCTGAGATATCCTCCTTCCAACCTGCCCATATGCATACCGTAATTAAAGGTCTTTTTATCCCAGTAATAAAGCTTGGGGGCAACTGCAAAAACATTTTCATCCTTAAAATGTTCTTTCAGGGGTTGCAGAAAATCTCGAGAAACCATGATATCATTATTTAAAAGAATAATGAGCTCGCCCTTAGCATTTTTAACCCCGAGGTTACAGCTCCTGCCAAAACCTTTATTATGTAGGTTGCGTATCACTCGCACCTGAGGAAAATCGCCTTTTATGCATTCGGCAATCTCGTATTCACTCGCATCATCAACAACCAGCACTTCATGCTTACCTTCTTTGAATTCATCGATTTCATAGATTGACCTAAGACACTGTTTCAATAAATCTATACCGTTCCAATTTGGTATTACCACGCTTATGGTTAATTTATCAAAAGGAACAACATCCCTTTCCTTTTTAAAATAATTTGACACCCTTCCAAATAATATTTCCACCATACGCTCAAGCAAGAAAAATAGAAGTTGAAGCAGTATAAAAGGAAATATAAAAATAATTATGGTGCGCCAAATAAAATTATAAATCTTCTTAATAAAAAATTTGAAAATCAACCGTGAGTACCATATAATTTTCCATAACGGATTTAGAACAAATCTAAAACCTTCTGAATTGTATATATTAGATAATTCTTTTTCTAATTTAAGGGACTTATCCAGGCTTTCCTTTAGCGTGTTAGATAAAGTATTCACCTCTTCTTTGTAATCGTGGAGTTGACGCTCGATTTCAATGATAGTATTGTCTTTGAGCAGACCCGCGTCCAGGCTCTCCTTGAGTTTATAGGAAAGGTTGGAGATTTCTTCTTTGTGGGAGGTAAGCTCGTTGTGGAGGGCATCGAGATTCTGGGCGAGTTCTTCGATGCGTTTCTCTTTATCTAGGATGGTTGAGTCTTTAAGCAGACTGTTGTCCAGGCTTTCCTTGAGTTTGTTGGATAAGGTATTGATTTCTTCCTGATGGGCATTAAGATCGTTGTGCAGGGATTCGAGGTCTTGCGTAAGTCCCTCAATGCGCTTTTCTTTATCTAGAATGGTACTATCTTTAAGGAGACCGTTATCGAGGCTTTCTTTGAGTCGGTTGGAGAGAGTAGAGACTTCTTCTTTGTAGGAGTTAAGCTCATGGGAGAGGGCATCGAGATTCTGAGAGAGTTCTTCGATGCGTTTCTCTTTATCTAGGATGGTTGAGTCTTTAAGCAGACTGTTGTCCAGGCTTTCCTTGAGTTTGTTGGAGAGAGTAGAGACTTCTTCTTTATAGTTATCTAAGTCCTGGGTAAGAGAGTCAAGGTTTTGGGATAGCTCCTGGAGTTGACGGTCCTTTTCTAAAAGGGTTGAGTCTTTATTAGAGACGAGTTCAAGGCTGGCTTTGAGTTTATTATCAAGGTCGGTGATCTCTCCTTGATGCTGGGTGAGTTTCTGCTGGAGGTCTTCTAGCTCTTTAGAGAGCGCTGCAATGCGTTGTTCTTTATCTAGAATGCTACTATCTTTAAGGAGACCATTATCGAGGCTTTCCTTAAGCTTAGTTGATAAAGTATTGACCTCTTCTTTGTAATCCTGGAGTTGGCGCTCGATTTCAAGAATAGTGCTGTCTTTAAGCAGACTGTTGTCCAGGCTTTCCTTGAGTTTGTTGGAGAGAGTAGAGACTTCTTCTTTATAGTTATCTAAGTCCTGGGTAAGAGAGTCAAGGTTTTGGGATAGCTCCTGGAGTTGACGGTCCTTTTCTAAAAGGGTTGAGTCTTTATTAGAGACGAGTTCAAGGCTGGCTTTGAGTTTATTATCAAGGTCGGTGATCTCTCCTTGATGCTGGGTGAGTTTCTGCTGGAGGTCTTCTAGCTCTTTAGAGAGCGCTGCAATGCGTTGTTCTTTATCTAGAATGCTACTATCT
>Ga0315294_10000561_pt1 | contig 40110 bp, 59 predicted proteins | sample YL17G13_40_MG_FD_203626 | JGI IMG/M metagenome (GOLD analysis project Ga0315294, IMG submission 203626) | Sediment microbial communities from Yellowstone Lake, YNP, Wyoming, USA - YL17G13_40 | ecosystem: Environmental > Aquatic > Freshwater > Lake > Sediment | place: USA: Wyoming | collected... | reverse complement strand
ATCTTGAGCGAAAGCATCTCTTCCACCCTTTCAGCAATGATGTCAGGTGTGTAGCCGTTTGACGTGGTGTTGAAAAGGTAAAAGTTTTTAGAATTTTCCAAAAAGGCTTGGGCTATTCCTACTATATCCTTTCTTAAAAATGGTTCGCCGCCCGTTAGGTTGAACCAGGAAAAAAAGTTCGACCGTTTTGCAAATTTCTCTATCTCTTCTAATTTTAGTTCATTCCCAGTTTTTTTCCTCCAAATGTTGCATGTTTTGCATCGCGAGTTGCATCTGTACGTTATTGCAAATGTCAGCTTGTACGGCTCGTTCAAGAGGTTAAAGTTCGAAACAAAGGCTTTGTATGCAAGATTCATTTCCGCTATCAAACCGACCACCAAAAATTTTCTATTATTCCAACCCTTTCATAACATGGAATTTATATATTTTTAAGCTTACGGAGAATTAATAATCCACCAGAACCAATTATTTTATAGTGTTCATATGGATTTGGAAAAAAGATTGCAATTGGTAAAAGGTGTCGGGGAAGAAATAATAACTGAGGAAGAACTAAAGCAATTGTTAGAGACAAAAGACCATCCTGTTGCTTATGATGGTTTTGAGCCGTCTGGTTTGGCTCATTTACCATTCGGAATTTTCAGGCCGATGCTCATAGAGGATTTGTTAAAAGCAGGCGTGCATTTCAAACTTTATCTCGCAGATTATTTTGGTTGGATAAACAACAAGATGGGCGGCGATTTGGAAAAAATTAGAATGGCAGGTGAGTATTTTGTCGAAGTGTGGAAGGCTGCTGGTGTGGATACAAAAAAGGTAGAGTTTGTTTGGGCAAGCGATCTGGCGAATTCGAAAGAATACTGGAAGAAGGTAATACTTGTTGCAAAAAACACGACTGTCCACAGGGCAGATAGAGCGTTAACAATAATGGGCAGAAAAGCTGGGGAGATGAAGGAGGTTGCGCAGTATTTTTATCCTGCCATGCAAGTAGCAGATATTTTTGAGATGGGTGTTGACATCTGCCAGCTTGGCTTGGACCAGCGTCGTGCGAACATACTTGCACGCGAGGTCGGTCCTAAACTAGGATGGGGCAAACCTGTTGTTGTTAGCCATCATATGCTTATGAGTTTAGAAGGCGTGAAGCAGCCTGAGGGGTTTGATGAAAACAAAACGATAGACGTTGAGATAAGCTCGAAGATGAGCAAGAGCAAGCCGCAGACTTGTATATTTGTGCATGACAGCAAGGAGGAAATTGCTGAGAAGATTAAAAATGCCTTCTGTCCTGAAAAGGTTGTTGCAAACAATCCTATTCTTGATTATTCAAAACATTTGATATTCAGAAAGTTCAAAACTATGTCAGTCGACAGGCCGAAGAAATTTGGCGGGCCGATAGAATTTTCCTCTTACAACGAACTGGAAAAGGCTTTCAGCAGTGGTCAACTGCATCCGCTGGATTTGAAAAACACTGTTGCAGATTATATTGATAAAATGGTCAAACCGGTTAGGGAGCATTTCGAAAAAAATAAAAAGGCAAGGGAATTGTTCGAGTTTGTGAAGAAAGAAAAGGTTACTCGATGATCTTGTTTCTCCTCAGCCAGTAAAATACACCACCAGCAGCTATGACAACAAGGCTTGCAACTAACATAATTCTTTCGAACTGGAATATCAAAAACAGGCATGAGAAAACACCGAAGAAGGCTAGCAAGGGATAGTTGCCTATGTTTATCGGCACCTTGAAAGGCCTTTCCAGTTCAGGTTTTGTATACCTCAGCCATATCAGCGAGAGGTTGATTACCAGAAAAGAAACGAGCGCGCCAAGGCTTGTGAGATTTGCTATAACAACTATGTCGCCAACTAGAACAAATATGATAGATATTATTCCTATTGCCATTATTGCTAACCACGGTGTTTTTGTCCTCCTGTGTATGCGGCCGAGAAATGCAGGGAAAGAGTTTTCACGCGCCATGCCATACAACATCCTTGACGTAACAATAAGAATTATCAACACCGTACTAGAGGTTGCAAACAGCGTTACAAAGGATAGTATAACGTATGCGTTGCCGCCAAGAAAGGTTTTAGATGCTGCGTGTGCCAGTGGCGCATCAGAACTTGCCAGTTCTTTCCAATCTACCAGGCTAACACTTGCCACTGCTGTTAGTATGTAGATTATCACGGCGATTACGATTGCTAGTATCAAGGCATAAGGTATATTTTTTTTAGGCGATTTGGTTTCTTCTGCTATGTTAACGATGTCCTCAAAGCCTATGTAGGCAAAAAATATCAACGCAGCTGCGGATAGAATGCCAGGCATGCCCAAGGGCGACTGGAAGTAGTTTACATTACCTACCTTGGGAAGCCCTAAGAAGATTATAAGAACTAGCCCGAATATCTCTATGGATGTAAAGATAATGTTAAACCGTGATGATTCCTTTATTCCCGCAAAGTTTACAAACGACATCAGTGCAATCAAAACTGCGGAGATGATTACAAGCGTAAGGGTATCGAAAATTTTCTTGAAATCGTAATGCGAGCAATCAATAAAATATTCACATGACAGCCCGCGAAGATTTTTGCTAAAGCCCAATGACACAGTGGCTGCTGAGATGACACCTGTAAATAATATGAGCCAACCTATTAGGAATGCGAACAGCTTGCTGCCATATGCCTTTTTGACATAAACAAATTCTGCAGCTGCTTTCGGATACATCGCGGACAACTCTGCATAGCTCAACCCGGTGAAGGTGCTTATAATCGCGCCTAAAAGGAAGGATATCCACAATGCATTTCCTGCCAAGGCAGAGGCCTCACCGATGAGAACGTATATGCCTGCCCCGATAATCACGCCTAATCCATAGAATACTGCCTCAAACAATCCAAGCTCTCTTTTCAACCGAAGCTTCATAATATTATTTTTCTTTCAATAGGATTTAATTTTATAACCCCATATTTATTTTAGATGAAAATGAAGAAGGACAAAATAAAGGTTGTCTTCATTCTGCTTGTCTTTTTTGCCTATCTCGTGGTTTTATACTTCCTTTCCTTGCATAAATCAGTAACAATAACAACCGGCCCAACCACCACAGTTTCCACAACCACCACAACTGTTGCCACAACCGTTTCAAGTACCACCACAACTGTGCAAGGCATAACCATCATCTCGCCAAAAAACATGGTTTACAATGATGGTAAAATTACAGTTTCAATCAGGGCTGATGACATATCAAACTGGATCGGTGAGTCTGTTGACAACGGAACTATTGTTAAAGAGTGCTACAGTTGCCTGTCATTTGAAAGGTATGACATGTCTTTCCCTATTGGCAAGCACACGCTAACAGCATATGTTGAGGATAGTGGTGGCAATCTAAAAACAGCCACTCTAGAGTTTACAGTAAGCAGTTAAGCTATTTAATCTCTATTTTTAATAAGAAAATAATAAAATGAATTAAGGAGATAGTATGCTTGACATAAAACTCATACGCGAGCAACCTGACTTTGTAAGGGAGAACATAAGGAGAAGGCAGCACCCGGAATACTTGGATTATCTTGAAGAGCTGATAGCCTCGGACAAGAAATGGAGGGAGTTGCTTGCTGAATCTAACAAACTAAGGGCTGAGAGGAACAGGTTAAGTCTCGAAATAGCAAAGCTGAAGAAGGAAAAGAAGGACGTTAGCAAATCTTTGAAAGAGGCGGAAAAGATTCCGGAGAGGATAAAGGAGATTGAGGGGGAAACTAAAGCGCTGGAGGAAAAAAATAAACTATTGCTTTTAAAAATTCCAAACATCATCCACAATTCCGTTCCTATCGGTAAGGACGAAAGCGAGAACGTTGAGATAAAAAAGTGGGGCAAACCGCCAAAGTTCAGCTTTGAAGCAAAAAACCACTTGGAAATACTACAAGGTTTGGGATTAATTGACGAGGAAAGGGCTGCAAAGGCTTCGGGCCATGGATTTTTTTATTTTAAAAAGGACTTGGTCTTGCTTGATTTTGCAATACAAACGTTTGCCTTGGATTTTTTGAAGAAGAAAGGTTTTGTAATAATCGAGCCGCCGTTCATGATAAAAAGAAAGCCATATGAAGGAGTGGTTGATTTAGAAGATTTTGAAAGCGTGATGTACAAGGTTGAGGATGAGGATTTGTATCTGATCGCCACGTCAGAGCATGCAATGGGAGCGATGCTGATGGATGAGGTTGTTGATAAAAAAGAGCTGCCGTTCAAGCTTGCAGGTGTCAGTCCTTGTTTTAGGAAAGAGGTTGGTGCGCATGGAAAATATACGAAAGGATTGTTCAGGATGCATCAGTTCAACAAGATCGAGCAGTTTGTCTTTTGTTTGCCTGAGCAGTCGGAAAAGATGCTGGGCGAGATACAGAAGAACGCGGAAGAACTGTACAAAGAGCTTGGTTTGTGTTACAGGGTCGTTGAATTGTGCAGCGGCGACCTGAGCATTATAAAAAACAAATCTTACGACACAGAGGTGTGGATGGCTGATGGTCAGTTCAGGGAAGTCGGCTCTGCGACCAACTGCACGGATTATCAAGCAAGAAGGCTTAATGTAAAGTATCGTGAAGGCCCTGGTAAGCCAACTGTAGGTTTTGTTCATACGTTGAACAATACAGCATTAGCGACAAGTAGAACGATGATTGCAATACTGGAGCAGTTCCAGAGAAAGGACGGAAGCGTGGATATACCAAAAGTCTTGCAGCCTTTCATGGGTGGCATCAAACGACTGGAAAAAAAGTAATCTTTCTTATTTCTTCGCTACAATATAATTATTAGATAATTATGGAAGGGCAGGTTGAGGCTGAAAAGCTGGCGAAGTGCGGGAGGAAGGAATGTATTTTTCTCGCTGTTAACAGTTTGATTGAAAGCATGAAGAAGGAGATAATAGGCAGGCAGAATATTCCATACCATGAGCAGCTGGTTGTTGCTGAGATATACTATATTACTGCCAGTACATTGGCAGAGGCCTGTAGAAGGTTCCTAAAGGTTGAGATGGAAAATTGCGAGGAAGGTGAGAAAAGAAGGGATCCGACTGCAACTGTTGATACTTTTATTTTGCTGAAGCAACTGAAGGATGACGGTTTGGTTACAGAAAATTATGAAAAAGAACTGTTTGATACGCTTGTGAAGATGAGCCCTGAAATTGAACAGCAGGTTATGAAAGACAGGGAGACAGGAATACTCTAATCTGTGAAGCAGCAAATCATTGAAATACTATCTGGCTGTTAATTTTTTTCCAGTCACTTTCAAATATTTTTTAATCTCCTCATAAATTGAGAAGCAGACTATGAAGACAAGGATACTGTGGTACTACAGTTCTACAATTCTTGCTTTTGCTGAATAAGTTTCCTCCAGCAAATTGATTGTTTTATCTAGTATGGAATCTGAGGTTTCTTCCAGAGCATTTCCTAAAGACTTTCCGAAAAAAGTAATCCTGCCAAATGGATCCAGATGCAGCCTCGGATCGAGCGGCTTGCTGCCGTCATAACCGGAAAAATCAATTCCGTAGATGCTGCTATATGTTTTGCACAGTTGTATGGCTTCGCGTATTTTTTCAGCCGGCACCTTCATACTATCATAAAATTCCCTTGCCCTGCCTTTGTTCATTAAAAAGGAAAACCTAATTCCAACTATCTCGCATGCCTCCAACAAACCCTCCGCAAACCTATTCCTTTTCGGATCTGAAAAATGGCTGGAATAGTTTTCAGCGGTGACTACGCTTTCCACAGTCACGCGTGGATGGCGCCTAGATAATCTTGTTATGTTGCCGTAGATCCTATCGTAGGTTGTCGGAATTCTGTTGGCATTGTGAAAATCTAGGGGATAATCTAAGCTCATGAACACCTGATCGATAAAATCAGCAGTTGCAAGAAGTTCTTCAACCAACACTCCGTTAGTGGCGATTCTTATGTTAAAGCCATATGAACGAGCAACTCTAATAATGTCATCAAATCTAGGCATTGTTGTAACTTCGCCGCCAGTCAAATCCAATTCATCGCTAACTCCGGCAATTTTTTCGAGTATATTTAGTCTTTCAGAAAACGACAGTTCTTCCGAATCATATGATAGTGATCCCGTTTTACAATATTTGCAATACATGTTGCAGCCATGGGTCATCCTCCATAAATTTGTGAGTCCACCATAACCGTCTGGCGCTGCGATTATAGTTTTCTCAGAGATATAAAGTTGTGAACCCGTATCCTGATTTTGCAAATATTTTATTATTTCTTTAGTTTCCTTTCTTGATGTTACAGAAATTATCCTTCTCATAACAACAAAACAAAAAGTTAAAGATTTAAACTTGAGCAACTTTTAGAATATCCTTTTCATCCAACGGGTAAAGGGGGCAAAGGTCGCATTCGTTTTCCATTTGATCTAAAAAATCAATACCTTCCAAATTTGTTTCATCACAGTTCATTGATGCTAGCTCAATTGGAACTGATCTATTACAACACATTTGCTTTGATAAAGTGTTCGCCCTTCTGTCTTCAATTCTCTCACGTCTTGACAATGGTGAAACATAAACGGATTCACCCTTTGCATGATCCGTTCCTCTTACATCAGGGCTAAACTTAATTCCACGGACATATCGGTGATGTTCCCCGAGTGGTGTGTATATTGTCATAATCTCTAAAACTTTTATAGGGTAGTTAAGTTTTTAAACCTTTATGAGGTAGTGAAATTTAACAAAACTATTTTTCCGTGTCAAAAACAGATGGCAAGTGGATTATGTAAACACTGCCTTTTTCCAAAATCACCAGCGGCCTCTTCTTCATCAAAGCATCGAGATTTATTTCATATACCCCTTCCTTTGGCATTCTCAAAGTTTCAATCCCAAACTTTTTCCTCGCTTTCTTTATCTTTTCTATTACCTCTTCCTTCTCACGCTTCTTGCCAGCAACCACAGGCTCTAGTTCTTCCTCCACCTCTTCCTCTGTTGTTGTAGATTTTGTTTCCTCAATCTTCTTCGTCAGCTCTTCCTCTAATGTTGTCTGTTTAGTTTCCAATTCCTGCTGCATCTCTTTTATCTCTTCAGCATCCTTCTGCGTTCTCATCAGCAGGAAGAACACGCTGCCACATTTACACCCGCGAAGAATTGTAGGGTCGTTGTCTTCATATATCAAGCCGCATCTCACGCACTTGTGCATGCTCAGACCTCTGTCAACACAGAGAAGGAGTCCGGATTCTTTTTTATTTTTTTTATGAGCTTTGCCGGGCCTATCAACGTTAAACCAGTCCGCAAACTAGTTTTCACAGCAGGCCTGCCCCTCAAATTTCCAATGAATGCCTGAAATCTTTCTGTCTGGTCAGTAAAACGCTCCATGAATAACTGCACGCCTTTAGTCTGCCTCTTCAAACTGCAAACCTCTATGCCAGGAAAACCATCATCAACCTTTCTCATCGTTTCCTTTATCAGCTCCATCTCCTCCTCAGGCTTTAACACCCCATCCGTAACGAGTATGGAGCCATCGCTAACCTTGCTTAATATAAAACTGATCCTCTTATTCTGCGGCTTGTCGTTTAACGTCTCGGAAGATACGAAATCCATTTTAAACTTTTTCTCTTTCATTTTGCTCTCCTCGCATATTTTGCTATTGCATCGTAAAGGCCGTTCAAATTCTTTCCCTTAAGTGCCGATATGCCAACGACAGGATATTGTGGGAATGCCTCCCTAATGGCATCGGGCTTGGCCCTCTTCTTGTCAACCTTGTTAGCAACTATAATAACAGGAATCTTTCTTGCCTCCAAGTTGCCTAACAAAGTTATGTTGACCTGGTTTAGCGGGTCTTGTGTGGAATCCATCACTGCTAGAACAGTATCAACATTGCTCAACCATCTTATCGCTTCTATCACACCGTTCGTTGCTTCCTTAGCCCTTTTCTTCGCCGCTTTACCACGTATGCCATATTTATAAAATTCTTTATAGTCTATTTTTGTGGCAAGCCCAGGCATGTCAAGCAGATTTATTAGAATTTTCTTCTTATTATGCTTAATCTCCACCTTCTCCTTCTTCTGCACCACCCTTGTCTCATGTGGTACCTGAGAAACCTTTCCTACAGGCGAACCTGTAAAATCCATGGATATTTTATTCGCCAATGTAGTCTTGCCAGTATTGGTTGCGCCGTATATGCCTAGCCGTATGTCGCGGCGTGAGCCAAAAATTCTCAAAAACCAATCAACAACCCCTTCAAACATTATATAATAATTATTTTTCAAACTTTAAAAATAAGATGGCATTGGAATTTTATACAAAAAATTTTAGCAGCAGCAGGAAACCATCACCGAAGTAAATAGTGAATAGCAAGGCAAGTGGAAATGCCGGTGCAAACCTCACACCCTCCTTGATCCAAATGTATTTTTTTCCTGAAGACTTGACTTTTTTCAGTTCTTTTACAGTTATGCCATCCCAAACCTTTGATTCTTGCAGAACATCCCCCACTCTCAATTGTGAAACCTTTATTTTTTTTTTGAAACCAACATCCTCAACAGTTTTAGCAAACTTCCACGTAACGAACAGACATACAGTAGCAGTAGAGGCGAAAATAGAATTTGAGAAAATCATTGCATAGTTTAAAGTCAGGTTTGAAAATCTTATTATAACAAAGCCTATCACTATGAAGGATAGGAAAAGCACTACAGAGCCGATAATAAAAATATTTTTACTTTCCCTCATACTTTCAAAAAATTTTGTTATAACTTTTCTGTTCATAATCGCAATCAACAAGGCATAGATTATCATGTATGCAGCGCCGACTAGGAAGACGTTGATGAGATAGCTTAGAGCAAAAGGCATGAAAGATGATTGTGAAGAAAGGGTTGGTAGGAGGAAGCCGACAGCAGCTAATATTTTTGCATCACCACCACCCCACTGGCCTGTGTAATACAAAACAAATCCTACACCGAGTAAACCAAGGCCTACAGTAACGCTGTTCAAAAGCGGCCAGTAGCTCCATGCCATATAGGATTGCAAAGCGTAAAAAATTATTGCAAGGGCAATCATGGCATGCGGTATCCAATCAGGTATCTCTGTAGTTTTCAAATCCCATGCAGCTGCTAATGACGAGCCGCCTAGAGCAGTTATAAGCGGAATATAGTCAAGCATGGTAGAAAATTGGCTTTTGTTAAAGAAAAGTTTTTAATTTAAGAATATTTCTTGAAACCAATGCTTTTTGCTATCTCGCGAAATTTTCTATCCGGCTAATTATATTCCTTGAAATTTCATCATATTCTTTCTGAATTTCAGGCTGTGATTTTTTTATATCTTCTTTGAATTGTTTTGTATCGCTAGGGAATCTTTGTATGTTTAATAAACTTTCTAACAATTCTTTAGAATCATCTCTAAGAATATTTCTTAAATCCAATTTTTTTGGCTATCTCTCTAAAGCATAAGACGACTTGGAGCAACAGCTCCAAATCTTTGTCTGCAATAGAGAAGGCCATAATTCCTTATTACACCGCTGGTCTTTCCGCACCTTCTGCACTTGTGCGTGTCCGCACCAAATTTTTTCGGCATTTGTTCACCTCAAAAGTATTAACCCCCAACGTCCCCCAGTATTTCCAGCAGCTCCCTTCCGTCAAAAATGTCCTCTTCAAAAATTTTTGCAAAAACCTTTTCATAAACTCCTGTAAAATCCTCATCCAGCTCTGCTTTTTTCAGAATTATACCGCCCATCTTTGTTGTGAATTCTAAAATCTCCATTTCGTGGTTATGCTCTTGCTCGCCCATGATATTAGGTTTTGCCATGCTATCATCTCAAACTATTTGCACTCCAAAAGTTTTTTTCACCCATTCAGCCGATTCTTCCTTATTTATCTTATGTCTCGCAGGTATTTTTCCTTTCTGCACACGCCTTTTTTTCACCCTAAAACCAGGCCTTTCCAGCGTAACTGCCAAATCAAATCCCATCATGCCCACATCATAGGAATACTTCACACCTGGTATGTCTATATACTCTCTTATACCAAAGCTAAAATTGCCTTCTTTATCAAACTGGTTAATGCTCAGCTTGTTCTCAACACCACCCAATGCCTTTTTTAAGAAATCAAAGGCAGCATCACCACGTAAGGTAATCATAACACCTATACTTTTTCCTTTTACAACCCCAAAGGTGCTTCTTCTTTTTGATTTTGTCAAAACTGGATTCTTGTCTGTTAGCAGCTTTAGCAGCTTCACACCCTTCTCTATCTTAGCCTTATCATCCCCACAGCCAACATTCAGCGTTACCTTCTCCAGCTTTATCGTTTTCATAACATTCATGCTACTCACCTATTGTCACCAGTGGTTTTCCCTTGCCAACAACAAAAATGTGATCCTTCATCGCTTCCACTGCTTTCCCTTCAATCTCGCATGTAATCTTGTTCGGCTCCTTGCTTCTTGTTACAATTATCTTTTTTATCACTGCCAGCTTACCGCTGTTCTTACCGCTTGTTAACAAGCATGTATTACCCTCTTCCATTTTTATTTGGCCTGTGATTTTCTGGCTAGGCAGCTCTATAACAATCGAATCTCCAGTGTTGTAACCTTTGTCAGCAAGTATATTCCTTCCGTCATGCAGGTTCAGCTGTATCTTCCCCTTCTTGACAGTAGTTTTTTTGTTTATCCTGCAAAGCTTTATGTTTGCCTCCTTCTCAGGTATCTCCACCAGCTTTAAACCATTTACGTCAAGGGAAATCCTAAAATATTTTTTTATCTTCGGTATGGCTATGGTATCCATCAATCCTGCAGGATATCGATGATCCTTTTCGATCCTGCCGTCAACCAAAACCTCACTTCTTTTTATAATGCCCTTTGCCTCCTTTGCAGTTTCAGCAAAACCTAGTAGATCACGAATCATGATTTGCAAAGGTATACTTTCAAACTTCTTGTGCGGCCCTGCTGACGGCCTGACAACCCATTTCGTCTTTTTCTTTTGTACATGCCAGAACTTGGGCGCGCGCAGCCTTTTTATCCTCACCATCTCATCACTTCTTTGCTATATTTTTTTCCAAAGCCTTTACCCTTAGTTTATCTTGAAGATTTAAATTAATAATTTTCAGGTTTGAAGGATGGAATGCAATCTGCCTTTCAGTCCCGTCAGTCCTTTTTATCGTGATTCCCTCGACATAGACCTTGTATTTTTTCAAATCCACTTTAGAAATCTTACCACGTTTTTTCCTATGTTCTCCTCTCATCACTTCAACCTCATCATCTTTTCTAATCGGAAAACCCCTTCTCTTGTACTTCATCCTCAGTTCCTTTGATAAATGTGCTGACAAAATTTTTCTTCGTACATGCAGCGGTGCGTTGTACAAAAATTTTCTCTGTTTTCTTGGTTGTTTGGATTTTATCATTCACGCCACCACACTAGCTATCTTTCCCAACGCAGAAAACCTTTCCACAGCTTCCTTAGCTATCGGCCCTTTTATATCCGTTCCCTTTGGATCGCCGTTTTCGTTTGTCAGGACTGCCGCGTTGTCTTCAAACGAAACCCTCAAACCATCTGGCCTTCTATATTCTGCTTTTTGGCGGATTATAACTGCATGAGACATCTGCTTCCTTATTTTTACATCTCCTTGTTTTACCACAACCTTTATCAGGTTAGCCACACCAGCCTTTGGCTGCCTTCCCCTTCTTCCTTTGTAACCGAAAACTGAGATTATTTGAAGAATTTTTGCTCCGCTATTGTCTGCGCATATTAAATTAGAGCCTACATTCAATGCTTTTGTTATATTAGCCCTAACAGGTTTCATATTTCATCCCCATTCCAGTAACTCTATCGAACACCCTTCTCCTAGTAGTATCTTGCAATGTTTTAACTATGTCTCCCAAATGCCTTTCAATTCTTTGGTATCTGTACTTTTTTCCTTCGTACTTCCTTTCAAAAAATCCGTAGACAACTAGCCACTCCATAGCCTCTCTGAGAATGCGATCTTTGAATCTTCTTGATGTAACATTAAAACTGTCTGCTAAATCCGTAGTGCAACTAACAATTTCATCAAAAGTTCTATCATTCTTAGTGCTTGCATTCATGTAAATGCGCGTCAACAGATTTGCCTTTACACGCAACGACATTATTTCTCTTTTCATGGCAGCATTACTGATTACCATTTCAATCACTTTTTCTCTTTACAACCTCAATAACCACAAAAGCCTTCGTTTTGCTAAGCGGTCTGCATTCAGCCATTCTCACAACATCGCCTTCCTTTGCAGCAACGCATTCAGGGTTGTAAGCGGAAATGCGGTTATGTCTTCTTTCGTAACGCTGGTATTTTGTGAGATAATGATAATAACGTTTTTCCACAATAGCAGTTTTTTGTGCCCTTGTCGAAGCCACCGTTCCATCCAAAATTTTACCTCTGACAGGCAAGGTGCCGTGCCACGGACATAACTTATCCTTGCAAGTATCCTTGGGCGGCTTTGCATCTATGCCAATGTTTCTTGCTTTATTTCTAGCCATATCACCATCTTGCAATTTTCTTTTTTATTCTATCTTCAGGCCTACCTATTAATACTTTACCGTCAACCATTACTTTCACTTTGTTAGGTAGTGTAAATATAAATACTGTGTTGCTTTTAGGTATAACTTTTTCTTTTCCACCTTTTGCCTCTATTTTTATGGTGTTATATGTCTCATCAATCACTTTGCCGATTAGACCTTTATGTGAAGCATCAGTGCTATCCTTTATTTTCGCATTTAGTCCACAAAGCTCGTGCCTTACTATATTGTGTGGCGTAATCGGCATACTTTAATATTTTAATTGTAATTTAAAAATGTCTCGTAGAAAGTGATTGTGTGCGGGAGGTGTGCATGCAAGCCGCACTGAAAATCCACGGATTTTTTTGGTTGAGTGCGGCGGGAGAGATTTGAACTTATTTAGAATAACTTAACCAGCTATGCATGTGCATCTTGACTTTCCAAAATTACTAATTCATTTCCTCTTCTTTGGTAAGAATAGAATAGTAATCCTGGCCAAAAAGTGTCTACATTCTCATATACTCTAGGATTAATTCTGGAATAATCGTATTTTTTGTCTTTCAAACTTTCAGTAAAAATATTTACTCTGTGATGGTTTCCATCATCATGTACATCGTTAAAAACCGTGTGAAGCCTTCCATTTACATCTGCAGATTGAAGCAAATGCCTACTGCCGAGGTCCGATTCATAACCAAGGACAAAGAACAACACTCCTTGATATCTACAGCAGCCAGCCCTGTTTTTTAATGCTTCACCCAATGAATGTTTTCCTAAGACCATACTTTCCATCAATTTTCTTCTTTGCAGGTCAGGGTGAGTAAACATGCCTTCGTAAGCGTTCTCCATACTAGCCAAAGCCAGCTCTTTTGTTCCATTTAATTTATCTCTGAAAGGCAGAGTCCTTAGCTTTCTTGCTTTGTCGACTAGAAGTTTTAGTTCATTGCTTTCATCAATCAATACTCCAAATGGTTCTACACGCATGTATGTATCCAGTTTTCTAACATATTTCGGCTTCATAAAACCAAATATAGAAATTAACTATTTAAATTCATGCAGGAGGTGGGATTATTTGAAGCCAAAAAAAATCAACTAACTTCTTCTTTGATCCCTTCATCAATAACTTTTTTTGCGCAATATCCCATTCCTAAAGGAGTAGCTGCAATGATTGACGCATTTAAAGGATCGAATCTATCTGCTAATTTTTTTGCTAACTTTGAATAATCATTTGAGATAAAAGAATCAATTGCACCTATACCAATATCAATAAAATTATAAAGAGCAAGCAAGGCAGCAGTTGTTACTGTTGCACTAATAAACCCAGACCTGCTTGGATTCTTGTTTCCACCTGCTAAATTATAAATATTCTTGGCAAAAATATAGGGAGGTTCTAAAAAAGTTTTTGCAATTAGATGCATTTTACTTGTCATAAATCAAAAGTGAATAGTTACAAATTTAAGTCTTTCTTTTGTATTGGAATTTGAAACAAAAATTATAAAATGTCTTATCTTAAATTATCTCAATCTGTTCTTCGCTATAACCAAGCTGCAAAAGTATGACCTTAACCCTTGCTTTATGATTACCCTGCAATTCTATGTGGCCGTTTTTAAAAGTGCCGCCGCATGCAAGCTTTGATTTTAACTGTGATGCTAAATCCTTGGCATTGTTTGTTATACCACTTATCACTGTTATAGACTTGCCAAACTTTCTTTTTTCTACAAAAACCTCAATCTTCTGTGTTTCCTGGTCTATAATTTTACAGACGCACAATTCCTTTGGTAAACCACATTTGACGCATATGTCGGCCATTTGTTCTATTTTTTCTCCTTTTTCTTTTCTTCCTTTGCCTTTTCCTGCTTGACCTTTTCTTTTGGCTTTAGTCGCAGCTCGCTCTTCACAGTCTCTATCCGAGCAATAGCCCTTTTCAATTCAGAAATCCTTCCAAAATTTTTTACAGGCCTCCCCATCTTGACATTGCCTAGCTCTTTCAATAGTTCCAATTTAAGCTCAAAAAGTCTCTTTGATAATTCTTCAGGCTTTAGTTCCCTAGCCTGCTTTATTTTTAATATCGCCAAATAACTTCTCCTTTTTTCTTATTCTTCTTTATACTTTAAATCTCTTGCGGCTTGTCCTTCTTTGCTGTCTCGGCCTTTTCTCCTGCCTTTGCCTCTACAACCTTTAGCTCAAACTCCTTTGGCGTTTGCAACATGATTTTAACCTCCACGCCAACTATGCCTGGCCGCAGCATGGATTGGATAGAGCTACGCTCCACAAGCGTCTCTGCATAATCGCCTGAATGGGCAATAAAGCCTCGCTTGGCCTTAAAAACTCTTGCCTTGTCACCGCTAAGCTTGCCTTTCACGTTTATCTGCGCACCCACTGCCCCGGCTTCCATAACCCTGTCAAGATAAAAGTTAACAATCCTTTTATAATTGCCACCCCTTTCCAACGCCTCAGTGATGCGTTTTGCAACAATCTTTGCATCTAGGAAAGGGTTGTTCACCTCCTTAACATCGAGCAAAGGATTTTCAAAACCAAACTTGATCTTTATCTCCTCTGTTATCTCTGCAATCTTCCTTCCAGATCTTCCTATAACAAGGCCGGGCCTGCTTGCATAAACAACTATCCTCGTGCCCATCGGCGTTCTCTCAATCTCTGTATGGCTGTAGTCTGCTTTTTTGAATCTTTTTGCAAGATACTCCTCTATCTCAGATTCCTTTATTCCCTCTTTTACAAACATCTTTTCTATTGCCATTATCTCTCCTCTACCTCAACTAACAAGTTACTGGACTTGGCGCTCCTGCCGCGATGCCTGAATCTGCTTTTCGGTAGCATAAACTTTCTACCCTTGTCAGCCTTAACGTTTTTTATAAACAGCTTTGCTGTATCAAAACCCTTTGCCTTTGCACTTGCTTCCGCATAACCAATTATCTCAAGGAACTTTTTCGATGCGGATGTATAATATTTTCCGTCTATGTCAACCTGCCTGTCTATCAGGTTTGATAAAAACTGTTTAGCATCCTCAACCTTCTTGCCTTTCAGCCGCTGGCACAAAACTATAGAGTGTTTTAAAGAAACACGGGCTTCGTCAAACCTTGCTATAGCAGTTTTCATATCATCACTTCAATGGTATATGCTTGCTACCTCTCGTCGCACCAACACCTGGGGAAGAATGCTTAACACGCTTGCATGTCATTCCCAGCTCGCCGATGCGGTGGCCAATCATTTCTGGTGCAATAACAACAGAGGCCCACTTGCCTCCTACATCTCCCTTCTTCGACCCGCCGGTATAAATACCAAGCTTCACGCCAACCATCTCTGGCAGTATTACCATATCCCTGACATGCGTTTTGTGGAACTTGCCAGGAGTTTTCCTTATATTTTCCAACAACTTTCTATGCTGTTCTGTTAAACCGCGTCTTAACCTTCTCCTTTCGCTTGATGTTAGCAAACGGCCAAACTCCTCAACAGTCATCTTCTTCAAATCATCCAAACTTTTCCCTCTGAACAAAAATGCTTTAACCATTTGTCATTACCTCTATTACCTTTTCAAAGAAATCTTCTCTTGAATTTACAACATCTGCTGTATTAGGTACAAGCTCAAGGTGTGAGCAAAATTTTCTTTCAGCTTCTTCCACAAGTTTTCTTATTCCATTCATTGAATTTGGATTCAATGCAGGGTCAGGTATGTATAGCATCGATCCATAGTAGGGTTCACCTTTATAATTAAATATTTTTGGTATTCCGATACCTGGCCGTGCCTTTATAAAAAATCCATATGGAAATAGTAATCTATAATCTATTACCTTCATTCCTTCTGGAATTTTTGTAGCCAAAATATAATTTACCATTATTTTCCCTTCCTTTTTCCCGTTCTTCTCGAGCTTATGCTTCCTACCTTTGCTCCGGGCGGCGCATGCCTGCTAACTGATTTGGATGGACGAGGCCTGTGCTGCCTGCCTCCATACGGGTGGTCAGTAGGTGTCATACGTGATCCTTTACTTCTCGGATACAATCTTCCCCTTGCATACATGGCATAAACCTTCTTCCCAGCCTTTGCAAACGGCTTCTCCTCCCTACCTCCGCCTGCAGGTATTCCTATGCTCGCCCTGCAGTTTTCATTCAAATCCTTTAATTTTCCTGATGAAAACTCTATCGTAACTGTGCCCTCCCTCTTTCCAACTACCATGGCGAAAACACCAGAGCTTCTGCACATCTTCGGCCCAGAGTTTGGATAGGTTTCCACGCAAAATATTTTCATTCCTTCTGGGATTTTTGCAAGCTGCAAAACGTTACCTGTTGATGGTGAGCCGTCATAAGAAACCAGATCACCGACTCGTAAACCCTCTGCTGCTATGTGCAAAACCTCCTTTCCATCCTCAAATTTGACAATAGCAACAGGTGCTGAGCGGCCCGGATCATTAACAATATCCTTTACTTGGCCAGTCCCTGCTGGAGCGTATTCAACACGGCCCAGAAACCTATGGCTAGGCGAAACATACCTCGGCCCTCCCTTGCCCCTTGCCCTTGGAATTATTCTTTTTCCCATTATCTCAACCAATATATTTCAGATCATTATTATTAACCCTTCTGTTTTCTACAGGCATTGGTATGCCGAACACAGGCCTGTGAACATCCCTTGCATACAAAAGAATTGAGCCGTTTTCTTGCTCAATCTCTTTATAAAAAACCCAGTCAAGGAATCTACCGATCAAATCAAAAACATAGTTAAACAACCTCATACTATCCCCAGCTTCACAGCAACATCAGCAGCCTTAAATTCAGGTTTTAATTTTATATAAGCCTTCTTCTCTCCTTTCATGGTCATTTCTGTATTCACCTTTTCAACCTTCACCTCAAATACCTTCTCAAAAGCCTCTTTTATTTCCTTCTTTCTTGCCTTCTTGCCAACAATAAACACTATCTTATTTTCCTTCTCAATTATGCCAATACTTTTTTCGGTCATGTATGCATACTTTAATATTTTCCACGGATCCATTCATACCGCCCCACTTAGCCCGCCTGCTTGGCAAACTTTGCATCCAGACATTCTCACGTACATCTTCCCTTCTACTTCGTCTGCCAAAGCTATGGTTCGTGTCGCAAGTTCCCAAAGTTTTTTATCACAATATTTTGATGTGAATGCTTTCCAAAAATTTCTTCTTTCTTCTCTTTTTTCTGGTTCTGAGGTTTTTATAATTTTTCCAACCCTTCTCAAAATTTCTCCCTCTTCTTCTTCACTATAGCCTCTCAGATAATCTACAAGACTGGTTTTTTTTCCCAATTCTCTTGCTACTGATTCACATCCATACCATTTCAAGCTCTCAACAGCCCAATCTACTCTTTGCATTCAATCACCAATTTTTTTCAAAGCAGATTGCGTATATATCGCAAGCCTGCCAGGCATGCCGCCTGGTGCAAGATAGGCAGCAGACAAGTTCTCGGCACGACAAACATTGATGTTAAGATTCTTTGCAGCCTTTCCTATTCCTTTATCTTCTGTTATAACAAGCAATGGCCCAACCTTTCTTTTGTATTTCCTTCCCCTTGCCTTTCCTCTACCAGCTCTTATCTTTCTTTCCTTCAATTTTTTCAATTCCTGCTCTAGTCCGATTGCAGTTAAAAAAGAAACCAGTTCTTTTGATTTTTTCATCTCCTGCATATTATCCAACACAACTATCGGCAGCTGTTTTATATTATCTATCCTATGCCCGCGGTTTACAACGAGATCACGAACAGCTGTTGCTGCTATGGCCGATCTTGTTGCAAGCTTTCTTTCCTTTTTATTTATGCTTTCCTGCCAAACCTTCTCAACCTTTGGCGGGTGAGCTTGCCTGCCACCCTTGGCCTGCGGCACAATTCTCGCCTTCCACATAAGGTTTGGAGAAACCTTGCCGTGTATGCGTGGCATGCGTGCCATCTCCTTGTTCATCATCGTCCATCTATGCCTTCTGTAGCCATGATAATGGGCAGAGCTACGCTTGCCTGCCATAGGATCAGTGCCATATGGTTGTCTAATGCTTGCCGTAGCAATAACAGCCCTTCTTATCACATCTTGCCTTACAGCTTCACTAAAGACCTTTGGCAAATCCACTTTGCCGACAACCTTTCCGCTTAAATCAAAAACATCCGCTTTCATTCTTTCACCCAGCAACTATCTCCCTTACCTCTTGTAAAAGCAGTTTTACCTTTTGCGGTCTTATAGGCATTCTCATCCTTACCAGCCTCTTCTTCGGCCCTGGTACAGAACCTTCAAGAATTATGTAACTGCCTTTTATGACGCCATAACGTTTGAAACCTGACTTTGGTGTTACCTCTTCACCCTTTTCACCGATTTTCAGAATTCTTTTATTCAGTTCCGTCCTGCGTTGGAAACCAAGCTGCCCTGCTTGCGGGACGGTCCATCTTACCTTTCTAGGAGTCTGTGGCCCAAGAGTACCAATGTGACGTCGTTTTTTCTTCGCATGCCTATCTTGAATTTTTATTCCAAATCTTTTCACCACACCAGCCATGCCCTTTCCCTTCGTCACTGCGACAACATCAACAAGTTCTCCTTCCTTAAAAATATCACCAATTTTTATTTCTTTTGCAAGCATCTGTTTTGCAAAATCAAAATTTTCTTTCAGATTTTTTCCACCAATTTCCATCTCAAAAATTTCAGGAGTTTTTTTACCTATGGCTGATAAACGTGGTTGTGTAGAAACTATTAGCCTGGTTTTTACAATATTGTCCATATTTTTTTCCAATACAGAAATCTTCTCTTCATTTGGCTTCGCCTTAACCTTTCTTGCCAAATCCTTTGGCAGTTCTTTTACCCACAGCCCGCCAGCGGCCATCAGACCTTTTGCGGTACTTGCGTACAAACGCAGGCCGACGACCTTGAGCGGTGGGCAATCAATAATTGTTGCAGGAATGGAGATCTCCTGCCCAAATGTTGTTGCGCCTTTCCTGCTATCAACAACAATGGCATGACCCATCGCAGCCTTATAACCTGCGAAATCTAACAGCCTTGCCTTATCAGCAGCTGGATAGATGGATAATTGTGGATAAATCCTTGCGGCACGCTTTCTTGGCCAATATGCCAGAGTTCCTCTCCTTGGTGTATGATCCTTCATAACAGTACCTCACTTCATAACAGTACCTCATATTATACGCCGGACTAATTTATATTATATTCATTAGTTGGCATATCTTTTTAAATTTGATTTTTTACCTATTTCTAGGATGGCATGGCAGAATTAAAAGTCACGAGGTATCCTGACGGTTATGTGATCGAGGCCGAAGAGGGAGACAGATTCGTCGGAATAGTGATGTGCGAGGTTAAAGTTCCCTATACTCCGAAAAATGGTTTATCAAGAAGATCCGGATACATTTCAGGACTGGATGTGGAGGAAGAGTATCGACGTAAAGGCATAGGAACTTGTCTGCTTTCCAAGGCCGAGGAGATTTCTAGAAAACACGGAATGGAAATTGCAGTGCTCGTTCCGGACAATCGGAATTTGATAAGATGGTATGAAAATAGAGGGTATGCATGTGTACCTGGCAAGAGTATAACGATAGCAGGACATAATCTTATGCTTAGCAAAGGTTTAATGGTAAAAGAATTGCAAACTTAAATTCTCTCCCTTTCAAATCTATTTTATGCCTCAGGAATGCATATTTTGCAGGATAGCGAAAAAACAGATGCAGGCGTATGTTGTTTTTGAAGATGAAATTTCTACTGCATTCTTAGATATTAACCCGCGCAGCGTTGGCATGTGCATTGTCATTCCAAAGCAGCATTATAGCGAGTTTGACGAAAATTTTGAGCTCAGCAATCTTGTTTTGCAAACAACGATGAAGGTGGCAGCTATGGTTAAACAAGCATTGCATCCGAAGGCTGTAGAGTTCGCTGTTATGCATTCTGAAGCAGTGCAGCATTTTCACACACGCGTTTATCCTGTTTATGAAAACGAGATACCGCTCATTGAAAACCAGCCGAAAAAGATAAGCGAGGCTGAGTTGAAGAGTGTGCAAGAAAAAATAAAATCTGCTGTGGTTGACATGGTGTTTCCTGTAAAGGAGATTGTTGAAGAAAGGGAAGCTAAAAAAGAGAGGAAACCTAGGGAGAAAAGAAGGAGCAAGAAGGCGGTTTTCTGGATGCGCAGGGAGATGGAGGTTGGCTAGTTTTAAGGTGATTGAATGAATGATGATAGATATCAGGCCTTGCCAACAGAAATAAAGGCAGTAATGCTATAAATATTAATTTTAAACTAATTATTATTAGATAGAAGATGAAAAAGCTATTTTTTATTTTTCTTTTTACCATATCTTTTCTTTTGTTTAGCTATTCTGTTCATGCAGCAACATTTGATGATTTGATAAATTATTTTTCATCGCTTTTTACAAGTGTATCAAATGCCATAACAGGCGGTGGATTTGGAAGACAGATAGATAGAGAAAGGATAGATAGATTAACAACCACAATCAGGCCGACTACGACTACAATACCAACAACGACTTCAAGTACAACTACTACAACCATTCTAGACAACATTGTTATTAGAACTGATAAGCCATCTTACAACTATGGTGAAGGTCTAAATTGGAATGTAAGCGGTTTACCTCCAAATGCAGTTATTTCAATGAGTATCCCAGATGCTAGCATAGGATTCGCCCCAGACAATGTTGCTGATTCCACAGGTTTTGTAAGTGGTTCATTCACACCATCAGACTACCTTGAACCAGGTAATCATACTTTAAGAGCAACGTTGAAATCAAATAGCAGTAAATACGTTGAAACTAAATTTGTATTAAATTGCCCGTCTGCCGGATGCCTCACTTCGCCAATCAAGATTTATGACAGTGGCAAGATAGAATGGTGGATAAAAAAATCTTGGGTGTATAATGAATACATAAACCATAAAAGTGATGTTGAGGTTTTCTATCCTTTGCCAGACAAGATTTACAATTGGTACATATCAAATCTTGGTGGCGAGGATAAGATGAATTTTAAAATAAAATTCTTTCTGGATACACCGGGTGGGGGCTATGCTGGTGGCCAAGAATTCGGAATTGCGATAGATGCATTTTGGAATGTGAAGAATGGCTTGAAGGGATGGTGGGCCTATCAGTTGATTACTCATGAATTTGGAAATTTATACACAGGAAACACAATGAGTGGCGGTTGGCCATGCGATTGGTGGGCAGACCATGGTGCATGCCCTTCTGTGCCTGGTGTCGAATCGCCTGCGCCAATGTCTTTTGCTAACGTAGCATTGCAAGAAATAAATTGGCGGTCATCAGAAAATGTTTCGCGAGATGTCTACAATGAAAACAAAAATGATGTTTTGTTTATAATGTTCCGAGATAAACTAATTGGCCAATATGGTATTGGAATGTTTAACCATTCATTTGCTGCTATTAGGCAAGACGGCATGGATTGGACAAAAATAGATGGTGGTAAAAATCCTAGCGGCTTGCTCACAAACTATGTTGCCGCTTATCTTACAATTGGTGCTGGAACAGACCTTTCACCAATTTTTAATAATTATGCAAATCAATCATACCCAGCAGGCATGACTGGTTTTGACAGCAAGGTTGTGAATGATATTATAACTGCACGTAAATTAATTTATGATGCAATTTCACAAGGTAAATGTGTTGACGCTGCATGGAGTGCATACAAATCAGGAAACTATTCGAATGCTATAAATTTAATTGGAACTTGTACTTCAACTACAACTATTTCAACTACATCAACCACAACAACGATTCCAGCCAATTGTAGTATGGAATGTAAAAAGATGGGTTACGGAACTGGTACATGCAGATCTTATGCTGTGGTTCCTGGGGCAGTTATATGTTTGAGTAATGAAACAAATATTGGTCCGACAGGTGATTGCCAAACACCTTCTGGATGGGCAGGTGGTGGGAAATCTTGCTGTTGCGCGAATAAATGCGCTAAGGAGGGAGAATATACAAGTGGGGCAGTAGCCCCGGAATATTATTACGGATGCTGTGAGGGTTTGGAAGGATTTAATACGCACGCAGACAGTGGTTGGGCAGGCGGAGGGCTGCTGTGTTACAACCCCCAGAAAGGAACTCCTATATGCAAAAATGTTGGATCAAGCTCTGAAGGGTGGTATTATCCCAAGACAGGCGAACTATTAAGGTATGAAAATTGCGGGATAAAGTCGTATAAAATACAATTTTATCCTGGTTGGAATATGTTTTCCATTCCTGTGAAAATGGGTTATACAACCACGACTTCTAAAGGAGTTCAAGTTACTGAAGTTTTTACGAAAGCAACAACTACTACAACTGTTCCTGGAGGTGGCGGTGGGGGTGGCGGGAGTGTTGAGAGAATTTGTTCAGGAGATAGTCTTGCAAGTAAGATATGGCATTATTCAAATGGAAAATATGTGGAAGCTATTTCGATTGAATCTGGAGAAGGGTATTGGGTCAAGATGAAATATGATTGTGTTATTTTTGTTGAAGGTGAACCTGTTACTATAAATGATTTTCCAAGATTGAATACTGGGTGGAACCAAATCGGCGGCCCTGCTGAATCAATACAGTTTTCCGCTGTAGTTGGGGATTGTAAAGTTACGGGCGGGCCTTGGAATTATAATACTTTAATAGGGCAGTATGAAAAGAGTGATTATCTTAAAGCTGGTGAAGGATATTGGATAAGAGTTGGGGACACTTGCACGCTTGGATCAGAAGTTCCACCATCCCCACCATTGATAGGATCAATCCTTGGAAATATACTAACCCAAATAGTAGGGATAGGTGGTTAGAATAAACTATGCAATTATAATTTTTATGGCAATAATTGCAATTGCCTTAATTTTAATATTCGGTTTTGCATACATACGGCCTTTATTGGATTCTGAATCTCTCCCACCGCTTCCTCCAGAAGAAAACGGTAATGAGGTACCACCGCCTCCACAATAAAAGAGTTAATTTTACTTAAATTGGAGTTCAATATAAAATTATGGAATTAAAAACTGTGAAGATGGAGTTGCCGAAGGATACGCAGCTGATACTGGCGCAAAGCCATTTTATCAAAACTGTTGAAGATGTTTACGAAGCATTGATCAATGCCGTGCCGAATATAAAATTCGGGCTTGGATTTTGCGAATCAAGTGGGCCTTGTTTGGTGAGGCATGCTGGCAACGACAACGAGCTTGAAAAATTTGCAACAGAGTATGCTTATTCTTTGTCGTGCGGTCATTCACTTGTGGTCTTAATAAAAAATGCTTATCCCATTAACATTTTGACGAGATTGAAGGAAGTGCCGGAGATTTGCAATATTTACTGCGCTACCGCTAATCCAACTACTGTAGTGATAGCTGAGGATGAGCAAGGAAGAGGTATACTCGGCGTGATTGATGGATTGAAAAGTAAAGGAATAGAGACTGAGGAAGATGTAAAAGAGAGAAAGGAATTCTTGAGGAAGATTGGATACAAGTTTTAGGCCTTGGTAAAAAATTGTCTAGATATTGTAATTAAAGGTTTATAAATTTTTTTTAGATGTTCAGGGGTTTAAAAATCTTACTTTCTAAATAAAACTTTATGCAACCGGCATATGAAACCTCAGAAGAGCAGCAAGGCCATAGCATAAAAGCTGTTATAGAGACGTTGGAAGGTTTTGCTAGAGATTTTGATAAAGCGGTAGAGGAAAGTGCAAAGGGAAAAAGATACATAGTTAAAAGTAGTCACACGCATGTAAGAGAAACAGTTCCTTATCTTGTTTATGCAGCAATTACAGATGATCATAAGTTATTAGAAAAAGTTTCAAATCACCTTGGTGGGATTTTAGATGTAGGTGAATCATGTATAGACAAATTAGAAGAGGTGAAAAGAAAGGCAAAGAGGATTAATGAAGCGTTGCAGCCATATATCGCAACTTTAAAGCCATTTTCTCAATACACACATCTACAACTTGCTGGCAGAATTAAATTAGAACAAATGGGTTACACTCTGGTGGGCGAAGAGTTGGCACAGTTAAGAAAAAGTAGGGAAAGAATTGTGCAAGTTAAAGAGGGTGTTTGTTGCGAGTTTGCATATCTTTGGGCAAAGTTAGAAAATGGAGAACTGCCAGGCGTTGGGAACCCATTAAAACTTTTGAGAAATGAAATGATAGAGGAGGCTAACTCAAGTGTGTCAAGCTTGAAGAAAAATAGTTATGTAGTTAATCCTGTGAAAGAGGCAGGAAAAAGATGGTGTGAATTGCTGACACCGAAAGTTGTTGAGGCAGTATCCAAAAGAGCAGCATCTAAAAGAAATCCAATTGATGGAAAAATGCTATGCTGCTGGAAAAATTTAGCTTGGACTGTTACTAGGAAGTCGTTTTATGAGCGTAAAGAAAGAACTTACGCTGGCACTATAGAAATTTTAGAGGAATCACTAGAAGAAAAGAAAAGAGAAATAGAAAGAATGGAAAATGTTTTAGACATATTAGATTCTATTCCTTTTGATTTAAAATCATTAGAAGGTATTACACTGTAACGCCACATGGGTAAGTGGTGACAGTTAAATTCTTTAATTCATACCAAAAACATTAATCATTTAAAAAAACCTAAACAATTACAGGTAATGCGGCTGTTGTCCAGTCTGGTCTAAGACCCTAGCCTTCCAAGCTACTGTTATGAAGCAGCTTGACAGAGACCCGGGTTCAAATCCCGGCGGCCGCACTCCTTGTTTTAATAGCCCTGAAAAACAAATTTATTTTAGGTGATTCGATTGGCAAGAGAGAGGATGAATATGATGGGACATGAAAAATGCCATTGCAAAAAGGCAGCGATGCTTGGAATACTACTTTTGGTCGTCGGCGTCATGCGATACCTCAACTTCGACTGGGCGTATGTATTCATGGCAGTTGGCATACTGATGATACTAAAGTCACTCATGTGCAAATGCAAATAGAAAGGTTTCACAGTTGCAATTAATTTGGCTATATTTTTCAATAAAAATTATTCTCTAGAAATTACTCTTCTTGCTTTACTGCTTATTGTTTATCTTAATATTTTAGCTGATTGCGGTGTGACGAGTATGTAGCCTTCCTCAGTTCCTACCAAATCCCAACCCCACTGGTTGCTTATTCTCTTCAGCTTCTGCACACAGTTCTGGAACTCACCCAGGTCCTGCCTCTGCAAGTCCTTTGTTTTGAGGAAAACTATGTTGCCTTCCTTCACTAACCTTCCAACCCTATCCACGTCTACGAAATCCCTCAGGTTCTCTATCCTCACTGTTGTCTTTTTGAAAGGTTCCTCTTCTTCAGGAAGTTCTGCAATCTCTTCTTCGTCCTTTTTCTTAAGCAAATCTGTAATAAGGCCCAAAAGCATCACCTCATTTCAATAATTATATGGTTCTAAAAATATAAAAGAATAGAAATTCTGCAATTAAAGCATCTCCACGTAATCTGCAGCATTCCTGCAGCATATTGAAAAGCCCGGATCTGCCCCCAGTACAACAGTCTTTTTGCCGTATTCCTTGGCCTTTAGTATTACAGGCAGAAAGTCTGCGTCCCTTGTTGCCAGGGCTATAACATCCACGTCCTTTGTCAACGTTGCTTCCGTAGCAGAGACAGCCAAAGCAACGTCCACATCACTAGCCTCTTCATCTTGTTCAGCCATAATCATCACGCACTCAAACCCCTCGTTTATCACTGCTTCAATAAGTTTCTCAGGTGCGAACTGGTTTAAGAACACGCGGGCGATGATGACCCTGCCATATTTGAGCATCCTCTTCTTCAGTTCTCTCAGATCGACCATGAACTCTTTTCTGAGCATGTTCGGTCCGTCGACAAAAAGAGCCACCTTTGGCACTTCATCATATTCGTACTTCTCATATCTTCCTCTTCTTTCCATAAATAACAACCTCCTATCTCTCCTATTGTTAAAAGGATATTTAAAGATTGAGTTTTAATAAAAATATATGATGCATCAAAACATGGGCACAATAGGGCAATACTTCCAAAAAACTGGTGCCACAAGAGGAATAAGAGAACTTCCAAGATATGCGAGAGATGTTTTAGATAAAACAGGCTCTTATGTTGGAAGGATTAAAAATATCAGTCCTGATACTGAGGCTCTAATTGGAGAAACTGTGGGTGTGTGCTTACCTGTCGTTACGCCTTTTTTGACAGTATTAATATTTCGTGATAGCCTATCTTTTGAACATCTTTATGGGTGTGTTGCAGTCACGGCCGCTGAATTTGCAGCAGGTATGAAATTAGAATTGCATTCTCAAAAACGAAGAGCAAAAAATAGGTAAATGTAATTACTGCAGCGTCACAGAAATCTCTTCGCCGTTTACTGTAGCTTTAGTTACAACACCGCTGAGCTCGGCCGTTTCATCAAAAATAAGTGAGCCGTGGAACGTTTGGATAACAAGTCTTGCCCCTTCAAGATTGCTTATTGTTGACGCTTTAGCTACAACAGTCAGCTTGCCTGTAACCGCTGGGAAGGTTATTTTATTTTCAGAAATGGATGAAACAAACATCTTTACTGGCGTAAAAGCAACTTCAACAGCCAATTCCTTTCCTGATGTGGAAAAGAAAACATCATTAACAGCAATGCTCAGTGTATTGCCTTTTATTGTCACTATACCTGTATCTGAAAAAGACACATCGCCGTTTAGGTTCCCTATCACAACCTTGTCAACCTTGTTAACTGTTGTAGAGTCTATTTTCATGTAGGCAACATTTCCCTCAACCTTTACAGTAGAATTGACAGCGTGAAGTACCATGTTGTTAAAAGACCCCCTATCTGTCTCAAACATTATTGTAAAAGGTCTTTCGCTGGTCCTGAAAATAACTTTTGTCACAAAGGATGTGATTTCTCCGAAAGGCTTTCCCAGCATTTCCATATAGTTAGGTCCGCCAAAATAGTAGGTAAAGCCTATCATGCCAGCTACTGCAACTACGAGCAAAATTAAGACAAGGACCTTCCAGTTCATTCACAACCCCCAAACATTTATTAATGATGGATAATATATTAATGCATAATTAAACATTTAAAATAAGAACTTGAAATTCTTATAATCGGTGAAAAAATTGAATAAAAAAATCGTTTTCGCAGCTTTCATAGTTTTGTCAGCAATACTGCTTTCTAACCATGTTTTAGCAATACCGACCATAGAAATAAGCGGCGTAGCTGACTACAAGGCTTACAGCAAAGGCAGGATCAATGTTTTTGCCAAGGATGACAGCGGCAAGCCTATAACAGGTGCCAGCGGAACAACAGAGATTTATTCGCAGGATAATGAGATGATAGCTTCTGGTGCGCTCAAAGAGCTAACCGGCGGGCAGTATTATGTAGAGTTTACTGTGCCTGATACAGGGGGCGTGTACAGTACTCTCGTCAACTTCCAGTCTTCAACCGGTAGTGCTGCAGGTTCGTTCACATTCAACGTAATCCCATTTGATTGGTTTGGCGCTGGTGTCAATGTTTTGTGGTTCGTTTTCATCTTTGCCTCGATATTTTTCGGCCAGAGAATTTTAATTTACCAGATTATTGCAAAGTCAGAACAGTTTGTTGCTACCTTAGATAGTATGACGGTTAAAGGTAAGAATATTGTTATTAGGAAAATAACAAAAAAACCTACAAAGGAATTGCGACAGCAAGTGGATGGCTTTTTGGAATTCTTCACAATAAGCCCTGTGAACCTTGATCCATATGGCATTTTAAGAAAGATAGAACATCTGTACAACCTCTCAGAAACCCGTTTCAAACACTTTATAAAACAAATCGCGCCAAAGGCAGATTCGGAAAGTCAGGCAAATATCATGATGGGATTGAGCGGGGCTATGTCTTTGAATGAATTAACAAAGATAGTGCGGCATTATTTGGAACTAGTGAAAAAGACCAAGAGTTTACAGTTCGCATTTTTGCTGCAAATGCAAATGCCTTTTGCTGAACGTATTGCTAAAGCACTGTTAGCAGGGACGGAGGCATTGTCGAATGGCTGGCCTATTGGTGATAGCGCTGGCAGCATGGTTGCTGCTAAGCTGATTGGCGATACGAAGGTGAAAGAGATTGAAGAGGATGTGGTCATGGCCAAGAAAAGGATCAAAGGAAAGACCGTTTATGTTATGAAAGCAAAGGGGCCTGGTGGCAGGTTGGGCAAGCTTGGTAAAGCAGTAGAGAAGATGGCAAGGGGAAAGATTGGAAAGATTATAACAGTTGATGCTGCTGCCAAGCTGGAGGGCGAGAAGACAGGCAGCATAGCAGAGGGTATTGGGGTGGCTATAGGTGGAATAGGTGTTGACAGGGCACAGATAGAAAACTTGGCTGTAAGCAAAGGCCTGCCTTTGGATTCGATAATTATCAAGATGAGCGCTGAGGAATCTATACAGCCTATGAAGGCAGAAATATTGGTTGCTGTTGACAGAGTTGTGAAGCTGGTTGAGGATGACATAGCTGCAACAAGGCAGAGGGGGCCAATAATAATGGTGGGTGTTGGGAACACAGGCGGTGTTGGTAACAATGCCAAATCTGTTGCCGAGGCTGAAAAGACTGTTAGAAAAATCCTGAAAATAATAAAGAAGAAAAAGAAGAAGAAGAGATTTGGCATATTTGACGTAGAAGAACAGGAATGATTTTTTTAAAATATTATTTAAACCCTTGCTTGGATTGCTTCTTTCATTTTTTTCTCCAGGTCTTCCACAGAGCCATCATTGATAACTGTTACATCAGCTAGCTTCATGCATGCCTTAACCTGCTGGCCGTAATCAGGCTCGGCCTCACCCAGATCCCTTTTCTCCACCTCAACAAATTCCTCAAAATTTTTCGGATCAGCCTTCTCACCGCGCTTCTGTATCCTTTCCCACCTGACATTTTGTGGCGCGTCTATTGCTATTAGAAGAAACTGTCCGCCAAACTTTTTTTTCAGATACTCAACCTCGCCGGGATTGCGTATGCCGTCAATTATTATCAAATCCTTGTTCCTTGGCAGGTATTCCACTGCTAGCATTGCTAGTATATGCTGCCCGTATTGTTTTCTCATCTGGTCGCCCAATTCCTGCAGCTTTGTCCTGTTGAATGTTTGTTTCTTCCTTTCCAGCTCACCGCGGATTATCGTTGACAATGTCACATAATAGCAGGAGAAATTCTTCTTTATAGCCAGCTTAGCCATCTCTTTTCCAGAACCCAAAGTGCCAGTTAGGCCAACAACCAATTTTACCATTTTAAAATATTTTGTAGACAAAGCTAATAAACTTTTTTTCTAGCTGTTTTTCTATAAAAAAATTTAAATATGAAAGAAAAATCAGAAATTGGGACCTGAAAAATCATAGATCCCGCAAAAATTCACAAATCGCAAGCCCGGACTGTTTTGCGTCCATTAGCTTTTGCCCTTTCAGTTGCTCTTTTTACCTTCCATGCAATTTTGTTGTCCAATTCTTTGAAAAAGTCTCCTCCTGCCCTAAAGCCCTTCAGAAGCTTTCTAACAGAAGATTTGACAGCATGAGCCATCTTTACACCTCCATGTTTCCATTATCTTTTTGGTTTTTGGTGAATATTTAAGGTTTTCAAAATCGCTCAAAAATAGACTAACACCGTTTATGGTATTTTCTTATTTCCACAATGCTCCCTTCTCCAATACGCATTGCTCGCTGAACAGCTATCGGAATGTCAATATAAAACCTCTCGTACTCACCCTTACCTCTCTTTGTTCTGCTGATGGCTCTACGAACCTCTAAAAGGTAATGACCAGAGCTAAGAGATCTGGTTGCTAGCAGCTTATAGAGTGCCGCAATAGATCCAGCTGATAATGCTTTGTAAAAGGGCATAATTTTAGGACTTTGCAAATACGTTAGAACCCTACTTATTTCTCTAACTGAAGGAATGTCTCTTTTGGCGCTAGATCTCTTCGCTTCGGGCATACTACATCTCCTTCAGCCAAAATTAGCAAAGTTAAAAATTTAAGCTCATCTAATTATGTCCACGGGCGTTACTTACCGACTAGCCAACAATTTTTTTATTTTACTAAAATTTTTAAAATAAAACAAATGACCTTTACATTTGCAATCACTGGATCCAAAGTTTTTTACTACGCTTGAAATCTTGGCAAGATTGCGGGAAACCTCACACTCCACATCCTTATTTGGAAATATTTTGGCAGCAACAATTTTTGCAGCAGGATTGACAAGAAGGTAGTCGATATGCCAATGCAGATTACCTTTCTTTTGTTTGTTCAATCTTCTATATCGTTCCAACCTCTTCTCCAAATAAACAGTTTTGCCAAAAGCAGAACCAACATAGCAGTAATATGCTTTTGGAAAAAATATTTTGCCCAAACTACCTACTTTTATGCTAGAATTTTTTCGAAGTTTTACGACAAGTATGTAACTTCCTTTCATAAAAATAATTATGTTTCTTAGAAGTTTTTTAATGGCCTAAGGCATGCTGAACCTGTGAATAATAAAGATAAATCTCAAATAATAATCCAGATACTGCCGTAACAACTCCTCCGAGCAGTATAAACATTCCAACATCACCACGAGAAAGGCTATGCCTATGTTCATTGCGATATAATCGAAAAAATTTTTCATCCCTGGGAGTTATTTTAACAATTTCTTTAACTACTCTGGGAAAAAGTTCTCCTTTTCTATAACCTGCCACCCACTTGTAATTATCTGAGTACGCAGTGAGTTCGGTAGTTTTTGTTATTATATTTCCATTTTGATCTACATACCCTTCTATTTTAGGTTCCACTATAAATCCTTCTTGAGATAACCTTTTTTGAAGATAGTCAAAATCTTTTCTTACCCAACTATACCTCACTACCATAATTAACTAATGCCTGAAAAACGATTTAACTTTGAATCGAAAAAGGTTAAATTTATAAATGAATATAACATAGTTCAACAAGTGATGTTATGCCATTGAGACCTGGAAGAACAACCAAACAATTGGAAAGGCCGTACACAAGGGTAAGCAGAAGCAAGCCCAAGAAGAGTTATGTAGTTGGAGTGCCTTTCCCAAAACTGCACCAGTTTGAAATGGGTTCTAAACAGGGCGATTACAATGTCACGATGCATCTCATATCAAAAGAAGGCGCGCAGATTAGAGATAATGCACTAGAGGCGTCAAGAATAGTTGCGACAAGATTTTTGGAAACCAAGCTGGGAGCGAATTTCTTTTTTAAAATTCTTGTTTTTCCACATCATGTTATACGCGAACATGCTATTGCACAGGGAGCGGGGGCAGACCGTTTTTCGCAAGGAATGAGGCACAATTTCGGCCATCCTATCGGCACAGCTGTCCAGATAAAAGAAGGGCAGAAAATTATGATGATGCGTGTCAATAAATTGAATTTTGCCACAGCAAAGGCAGCCTTGCGCAGGGCAAGCTTGAAACTACCTGTCACGACAAGGGTTGAAGTTGAAGAATAATTCAGTTTCTACTTCTAATGAAATATTCTGCCTCTAATTTTTTTTAAAATCTGGTGGAAGAGTAAAATATTTTACCCAAGCTATGACTTCTAAAAATTCCTCATATGGCAGTTCTCTTATTTCATCTCTGACTTCTGCTAATTCACCAGTAACAATACGTGTTATAGGCGGGACTAACGTATAAAAAGAATTTGATATTCCTTCCAATTTGTCTATAATATTTTTAGTTTTACGCATTACTACCAGAAGAGATTTTAAGGATTTAAGTTTTTCAAAAACCCTCGCGGGCGTTGCTTACCGAACCAACTAACAATTTAATTTATTAACAAAAATCAAAATCTAATTATGAAATACATCTTATGGTTCAAGGAAATGAAAAAAGATGATTTCGGCCTGGTTGGCGGGAAGGGTTACAACCTCGGTGTAATGGCTCGCATGAAGCTTCCTGTTCCTCCCGGCTTTAACATAACAACAAAGGCATTTGATGAATTTTTAGAGGTTACAAAAATAAAGGATCGAATTAAAAAAATGATAGAAGAATGCGATGTGGAGAACACGAAAAAATTGCTTGAAACCTCAAATAAAATAAAAAGGTTGATAGTCAGTCAAAGGGTGCCGACAAAGATGAAAACAGAAATTATACAATCTTATAGCAAACTACTTGGAAAGGTAAATACATTGGTTGCCGTTAGGAGCAGCGCTACGGCAGAAGATTTGCCTGGATTAAGTTTTGCAGGGCAACATGCTACCTTTTTGAATGTTAAGGGAAAGGAGGATTTGGTTGAGGCAGTGAAAAAATGCTGGGCCTCTCTTTACGAGCCGAGGGCAATATTCTACAGGGCAAAAAATAAAATTTTCGACGTAAGCATTTGCGTTATTGTTCAACAAATGGTAAATGCTGAAAAAAGCGGTGTGATGTTCACAATAAATCCCACTACTGATGAGGATCAAATAATTATTGAGGCATGCTGGGGTTTGGGTGAGTTACTAGTGCAGGGCAAGGTTGAACCTGATCGTTATACAGTATCGAAGAAAGGAAAAATTTTAGATAAAAAGATTGGCAGGAAGCACATTATGATGATAAGAAATGCTGCTGGAAAAAATATAGAAGCTGGTGTGCCGAGAAAATTGGTCGAATCCCAAGTTTTAGCAAATAAAGAAATACTGCTGCTTGCAAAATATGGTGTTATTTTGGAAGAACATTATAAGAAGGCGCAGGATGCAGAGTTTGCCGTTGAAAAAAACAAGGTTTATATTGTCCAGACAAGGGCTGTAACCACAGAGGCGAAGATGGAGAAGGGAGAGGTGAAGGGTAAGATAATATTAAGGGGATTGGGTTCTTCTCCTGGGATATCTGCAGGAATTGTGAAAATTGTTAAGACGTTGAAAGATTTGGCAAAAGTTAAGCAGGGTGACATACTTGTGACAAGAATGACCTCACCGGATATGGTTGTGATAATGAGCAGATCTGTTGCAATTGTTACGGATGAAGGTGGTGTGACGTGCCACGCAAGTATAGTAGGAAGGGAGATGGGTTTGCCTGTTATAGTTGGAACACAGACTGCCACTAAAATTTTGAAAGACGGCCAGGCCGTAACAGTGGATGCATACAAAGGTTTTGTTTATGCAGGCGCGATTCACGTCAGCGGAAAAGCCGCGGTTGAAATGTTTGCAGGTCAGAAAACAAAAACGAAAATAAAGGTGAATTTGGTTTTTGCAGCTAATGCTGAGAAGGTTGCGAAGGTGACTGATGGTGTTGGACTGCTGCGAATAGAGCATATGATTACTCAGTGTGGTATACACCCAGCAAAGCTCGTTAGAGAAGGTCACAGCAAGCAATATATAAAAATTTTGGCAGACGGCATAAGGCCGATAGCAAAGGCATTTGGAAAAAAACGTGTATGGGTTAGAACTCTTGATGCAAGGTCAGATGAGTTTAGAAATCTTTCTGGCGGCAAGGAGGAGCCGCATGAGGACAATCCGATGTTAGGATGGCATGGCATACGCAGAAGCTTGGATGAACCTGGTTTGTTGAGGGCAGAGTTTGAAGCGATCAAACAACTGCATAAGGAAGGTTATAATAATCTTGATATAATGCTGCCTTTTGTGATAAATGTTGATGAGGTGAAGAAAGCAAAAGCGATTGCAAAAGAAACAGCACTGCCTAAGGCTGCAAGAATTGGTATAATGGTAGAAACGCCTGCTGCTGCGTTAGACATAGAAGCATTCTGTAAGGAAGGGATTGCATTTGTAAGTTTTGGAAGCAATGATTTGTCGCAGCTAACACTTGGTGTGGATAGAAACAATGCAAAGCTCGCTTCGCTGTTTACTGAAAAGCATCCTGCTGTTTTGAAGATGTTTAAGGAAGTGATACAGATTTGTAAAAAGTATGGCGTGGAAACATCGATATGCGGCGAAGCGCCAAGCAACTACCCAGAGATTGTTGACTATCTTGTAAAATGCGGTATAGACAGCCTGTCTGTTAATATAGATGCAATAGCAAAGGTCAGAAAGCAGGTTGCAGAGATTGAGCATACTAGTTAAAACATAACTATTATTCCACCAACTGAGGTCCTGTTCGCTTCTCTAATTTGTGGATAAAAGAAACTTTTTATTCCTGAATCATCTAGAACTGCTAACGGGTTAGTATCTTGACCCTCTAGTCTTTTTACCTGATCAAAATATAATTTTCTAGACGTTTTGCCGTAAATGCTTGCATCAACATATCTCGATCCTATGTCGGCTCTGAAAACAAGAATAGTATCATCAGAACGGGTCTTTGCATCAGCATAGTCGAAAAAACAATCTCCGTATTTTCTCAAACAGTTAGCAAGTTCAGAGTTTGTCCATCCCCTTGACTTTGCTCTGATCTTTCGGTAATTATCCCCATGAACAGTTAGGTTTATTCTCCTTCCAACGCCTTCAGGAAGCACTGTTTCTAGATCCAACTCTTTTGAAAGCTCATCCCAATTATATTGGAGTGTTGGCATCATTCTATTAACTACTCGTGGGTGGTATATAAATATATCGGAACTAACAGTAGTTCCGAAAGTAGAATTATAAATTGCAATTAATATCAATTATGGGAGAACCACTAAGAACAGGAAGCATTTGTCCCCATTGTAAAAAAGGAAAATTGTATCCAAGCGGACTAAGAAGAGAAATAGGCGTTCCAGAAAAAAGAAGTGGAGAAATAAAACGAAATCAAACTGAGTTCAAATGTGATAAATGTCGTAGGAAATTTAATGCTTATGGCATTGAACTTAGAAACTAAGTTCCACCAGGATCCACAATCGTGCATAGAACGGTTCCGAATAGCTTGGCCGTAATCGGAATCTTCTTGGAAATCTTTCCAAATAAAAATATTGATAATAACAGATTGATTAATATCCACAAATTATAAAGAACGACAGACATCATGAAGTAGAACTGCCTTATTATATAATTCCTTGAAGTCGTCTTTCCCCTGAAGCCTTTCTTCACCCTGTAGCTCGTTTCGATTCCCCATCTTTTTGAGTAAGGATCGAACAGTCTTTCAGACAGCAGAACATCATTGTTATTGAAGTTCAAGTTTGTAGCAAAGGCATATCTTCTCTCCTCTTTCTCAATTACGACAAGATTGAATTCGCAGTCCTTCATCGGATAATTTTTTATTACAGTCGGAGGGCTTACGGAGTTTGCGTAGTCAATCACCCTGTCGTTCATTATCGCTGGCATTATGAAAGTTATTCCCATTTTCTTCAGAAGGTTTATGACGCCAGAAGAAAAGAATCCCCTGTCGACATACAATTTTCTTATCGATATTCTCTTCTTGGCAAACGAGATGAGAGTCTCCAATATTTTCTCCTTTGAATCGAATGTAGAGACTGGGATTGCAAGCAATGTGAATCTTTCACCACGCTCGACCACATTTATCGTCGCGAACCTGAAGCATTTCGTGGTTCCCTTTTCTGGCTTTTTTCCCATAACCATCGAGCTTCTGTCCTTGCCGTAATAAAACCAGTCCGTGAAATCTATCGCGACATCGACCTTTCTTCCAGAAAAGAGATTGCTTCTCTTGGACATCTTGTATATCAGATCGAATATTTCAATGAACATCTTCTGCAGTAGTTCCCTGTCTTCGAATTTCTTGATGTGGTAGAGAAGCGTGTCGGATGTAGGCATTCTTTTGCTGAGTATCTGAGAGAAAGTCCTAGAGCCGTTCTCTGCAAAATCCTCGGTCAATGCTATGTGGACAAGAAAATCCAAGAAGTCGTTCTTCTTGAAGATTGAATTGCTTCTAATGTCAAGATTGATTTTCGGATAGATTTTTTTTCTTATCAGCTTGCAGAGTTCTCTCACTTTTTCATTCTTCTGGTTGTAAAAAGTCTTCTCGCATCTCTCCGCTTTGTTTGTCTTTTTGTCGAAAACTTCTATGTCCAAAACTATGTTGAACTTGTCGGCAATTTTTTCTATCTTGCTAACTACAAATTCTATTATTTGCTTCTTCTCTTCGTCCAAATGATTCTTTATAAAATAACTAAGAGTCCGCTGGTTCGGGGTTTTTACTTTGTTGTTTTCGTCCCTGAAGAATCCCAGATTGAACGCATCTTTCTCATGCGTTTTAAGGTAAGCAGCAAGCTTCGTTTGCGATCTTATTCCTTTCAATCTCATCAGAATCAGAGACTTTATCATTGAGGTTGTCGTAAACTCGAACTTTGAATTAAACGAAAAACTAAAGTCCAGCTCGCTTATAATGTCAGATATTCTTGTATCTTTAGATTTGCATCTATCAAATGATTTATAAATTTCCTTTTCCAATCTGCTATTTGTGGTGTTAGTGTTCTTCACGGACATCGACTCCACCCAAAGGGGACGACCTCAAATCTTTCCCTTTGGATATTTGCATTATTCAATTTTGTTATACAAATTTGTAATACAAATATAGTAACACAAGTATTTAAGCCTTTGTATAACAAATATGTTATATGGCTATCCAGACAAAGAGGCCAGAAAGCGTTACGATAATAGTGATCAATAGAAAAACCAAGAAGAGCAAATCTTTTACAATTTACGGAAACTTGGAGGAGGTATTTAAGAAAGTAAAACAGATTTTTAAATAGTTAATTTCATTTTTACACCTATATTGTTTATCTGAATCCCGAATAATTGGGAGCCCCGACAGGGTGTCTAACCCTGACAAACGAGCTACTAATCCCGCCTTCTCTGCACAGAGTCGGGGCATTATTTTATACTCCCTCTATTCCTTCATCTATAAGTTGAATGAATTTTTCGACATATTCCAAAATGTCTGGGTTAATACTGTATAATACTTCTTTCTTTACTCTTGACACATGAAGAATCTGTTTCTTTCCAAGATTTCTTAAATGTTGAACGACAGCGGATCTAGTAATTCCAAGTTCTTTGGCAATTTCGCTGGCTGTTATTCCTCTTTTATATGAAGTTGTCATTTCCCAAATCTGTTTCAAAACTGTTAATTGGCTTCTGGTTAAATCAAATAATTTTTTTCTCACGTTCCTTGAAAATAATCCTATATCAGTAGACGTGGCAATTACAGAATGCCTGTCAATGATGTCTAATTTTTTTTCTAGAGCATAGTTCAAACATTTGTCAGCAGTGTTCATCAAAGTGTAGGGATTACCATCGCACAACTCGGCTAGCAATTCAATGGCATCAAATGTGAAGGGCCACCTCTTCTTGTCAATAATATTTTTTTGCAGCCTGCTTTTCATTATGTTTATACAGCCTTTCGGGGAAATCTTTTTCAAGATCATCGTTTTTGATCTTGGCAACGCTATCGATTTTTTCTTCAAAGAGTTCCATCTTGACGAATTCCATGTTGAAAGGATAACGACATTCTTTTTATCATACAACTCCTTCAATTCATACGGATATTTCTGCCATATTTGATCTCCGTCATCAATAATTAGGAAGGTGTCTTTCTTCTTTATCTCAGAAAAATAAGATTTATAGAACTCTGAAAATTCAAATAGTGTAGTTAGGAAAACCAAATCGAATTTTTTAAACAAATCAGGCTCTCTGCTGAAAATGTTTTTTAGAATTATATGCAAATTTAATATGAAATGTGTTTTTCCAATTCCCTTAAAACCAAGAATTGTTAGGCTACTTAATTCTCCATTTATCATGTCGACTATGTATCGGATAGCCTCATCGAGCTCTTTGTTTCTCTCGACCAACGGCGGCAGTTCTTGATTCGGGGCTAACGGTAAAAAAGGATTTTTTGACAGATTCAGCTTCCTATATTCTGATTCTTTTAATCCCCTAATTGCCTTCTCTATGAATTTTTCTTCTTTGATAGTTAGCTACCTCCATACCAATGTGTTAGTTATTACTAACTTATTAACTCATCTTTAAATAGTTTATCTTCCAAGTTATTTTGGTAGGTTCGAAGTCCAATGGCAAAGAAGGTAATTTTCATTGTCTTCTACTAATCAAAACAATTTGCATAAAGTTGAGTTAGATTTTCATGGAAAAGAGATAGAATGGAAAATGGAAGCGGTTAATCGGTTATGTATGAGAGGTATATTGGATGTTTATGGCTACGATTTGGCAAAATGTAAAGCTGACATTGAGAGAATGCTCAAAAAAGAGTCTATAATTGTTACAAATCCAGATCCCAATTACATGAACCAAAAATGGTGTTTAATTGACATTCCAAAAATAGGCTTGACAAAGATACCAATTGCAGAAACTCCTGTACGAATTGTAATAATTACAGTTGCTACACCAGTTACCGATCCACGTTGTATAAAGGCCTTTTTTGGGGAGTGATAAGCTTTATTCCAACCGATACACATAAATCATTAAGCGTGATAATACTTGTTGGGTAGTATGAAAAAAGACTTTTGCGTCAGTTGTGGTTCTGAAGATCTTGTTATTCATGAGAAAAAATTATCGTTTCCCTTTCCCAATCCAGGAACTCTTGACGTCGTTCAAGAATGTAAAGAATGCTTGAGTTGTGGTGAAATATACTTCAACTCAAAACAAATGAATGAGTTGTCAGTGAAATTCAAAGAATCTATAAAGAAAGAACATTAAAATTGGCGAGTCCTTACCATCACTATACTAGGAATAACAGCATTAACTATCTTCGCAAAATAGTAGAAAATGATGAGCCTATCGATTTTGCTAAACTGGAAAAGATTCTCCACACTTACTACAAGTTGCCCAACCACCAGAAGCTTTTTGTGATTGGCCGCATTTCGGGCAAGTAACCCATCTACTTCCTGCCCATCTGTTTTCTCCCAAAAAACTCATAATTTATTCTCCAAGCTTCGAGATAATAAACTTCATCTATTTCCGACTTTTTGTGCAACTGTCATTTCTGCCCAAAAGTCTTAATTTATTTTAGTTGGAATTTTATACTTATCAGATAAAACTCTCAAAATCCATTTTGTTAATCCTTTCAATTTTTCTCGTTCATAAATTATTTGGTTTTGTAATGATTGTGTATGTTCTATATCCCCCTTTGGTTGTATGACATTTAACAGTCTATCAATGTCTTCATGAAGTGTGTTAGTTTCATCATTTATGCCTTTTAAGGCGTCAAAACTAAAATAATCTAAGAATTTTCTTTGTAAATCTAATCTTCTTAGTTTATAGTTTGGTCTATCTTCTGGATTTTTTAATTTATCATAGTTACTTTCCAAATCTGAAATCAAGTCTTGAATGTATTCTGTTTTCGCTTTTTTATCTATCTTGCTTTGGAGTATTTTTGAAACAATTCACTCTGTTATTTTACCAACTATCGAATAAGCATCCATATTACTAATTTTCTTCTATAATGAATTTATAATCTTTTAATTCCTTTAAGATAAATTGTTATTTTTACAACCACTTTTTGGGGTTCTAAATCTATATACCGAACATATTTTTAACCGTAATTTATGAAATCAAAGAAAGGTTATTTTTTAATTGTGAAATCTACTGAATTAGATAAAAGAAATTTTACCCCTGAGTTTTATGCAAAAAAGTATCCAAAAAGAATTAAATATCTTTAAGTATAGATTTCTTTATGGTAATGCTTCAAAAATTGATGTATCCCTGTCCTTTCTGTGACAAGAAAACAATTGAGGTTATTTACAAGCCAAGCTATCATAAAGCACATACAAGTAGAAGTTCTGCTGGTGGCAAAACGAAATTCCATAAAGTGAATGAAGAAATTACAATTTTAGTTGAGAAATGTCCTAACTGTGGTCATACCACCAGAGAAATAGAGAAAAAATGGTATGGATAGCAATTCAATTCATTTCTTTTTGAAT
>Ga0315294_10000559_pt1 | contig 40241 bp, 40 predicted proteins | sample YL17G13_40_MG_FD_203626 | JGI IMG/M metagenome (GOLD analysis project Ga0315294, IMG submission 203626) | Sediment microbial communities from Yellowstone Lake, YNP, Wyoming, USA - YL17G13_40 | ecosystem: Environmental > Aquatic > Freshwater > Lake > Sediment | place: USA: Wyoming | collected... | reverse complement strand
TTGCTCCACGCTTTGCCATAGAGAAACCCCCGAGAGGCCCGGCCCGGCGGTGGGGCCTCATCGGGGGTCACTTGACGCCCAGATGGGCTGCTCACGTCTATTCGTGTTCGCCGGGCGGGGACCTCAATGGTCCTTCACAGGCAAGGCGTGAAAAGCGAGGGAACAATGTGACTTTTGAGGGAACAATCGCTCGGCGGGGAAGAATTTCTCTAGAGAACCCAGCCAGTGGGTGTTTCGGGGGAGTAAATGCAGAAGGCGCCAGTCCTTATCGAATTGCGGAGATGCCGGCCGAGCAAACCGTGTTCCTTTTCGATCTTGTCCAGCGCACTGCCGATTTGCTTTGTGACGTTGATTCGTGCTCGCTCAGCCGAGGACGAGGTCCTGCGCTCTCGGCCACCCAAGCCCGACGCGGCGAGAAGTTGGTCGACGATCGAGTCGCGCTCCTCCTTGAGCTTCGCTGCAAGCTCCGAGTTGTTGTTGCTCTCAGCCTCGTCGATTTCTTCCTGCAGTTCCTGGATGTGCGTCTGATACTCGCTTTTCGCCTGAGCGTCGAGCAACGGCTCGGAATGATTGCCCTCAGAAAGGGCCAGGCCATCCTCCGCGAGTTGCTCCTTTGTCATGCCGGCGTGCCAGCCGACCTCGGACCGCTCTTTCGTTCCTCCCACAGTCGCCACCAGATGAAGCACGTGGAACTCTTGACCAGGGTACTGCAGCAGGTGGGCAATGTACTGAAGGCCTCCTGTGTCCTTGAGACGGAAGACGCGTGCTCGGTCGCCGATCGTCCAGTACTCGCCTTCCTTGCGAAAGGTGTTTCCTGAAGGCTTCTCGGATGCCAGGCCGGGGCCTCTAGCTTCCCAGATGGTCGGGTCGTCCAGAAGAAACGGATCATGGTCGCCGAGCCTGACGACGGAGATATTGAGTGATTCGAGCTGGCGAAGATCCGAGGGCGCCGGAGCGAAGGTGGGGCATACGACAGCGAGCCGGTGGCCTGCTGTGGGCACCAGGTTAGGCAAGGACAGCAACACTGTGTGCGCGGAGCGAGGCTCGTGGAGGAGCCCGAGGACAAACGAGGCTTTGATCCCGTTCCGCTCTGCCTCTCCGAGGAAGAACAGGCGGTCGTGCAGCCTGCCAGGCGCGCCGCTCAGCCTGTTCGCCTCCTGAAACCTTCTCGCTAGGGCCTCCAGGTCGAGGCGCCAGCGGGTGAGATCGTCTGGGGCTAGTTCGATGGGGTCGAACTCAGGGTCCTCATCATCAAAAGCCTCCATCTGGCCATCGAAGGAAACCACCGCTAGGGGCCGGGGCTGATTGAGGGCATAGGAGCCGTCATCCAGCGATGTCTGGATACGCCGGAGCAGCCTCTCCCTCTTGGCCCATTCGAAGTCTGCTGGGAAGCCCTCTAGCAGCTCCTTCTCGTAGAAGACAGCGCTCGGGCTCTTCTCCATCCGGGCCAGCATCCAGCGGATCACAGCAGTTTGACCCCCTGCTGCACGAGGTAGCGCTGGACAATATCCGCGTAGCGCTTCTGGGCAAGGTCGGTGCGAGAGGGCGGCTCGATCTCGAACGTGACCTTGGCCGGCTTCTCGTCGTTGGGGCGGATGTGGAAGCGGAACCTGGCGAGCGTCAGTTCCCCGGAGGCGAGCGACAGCCCCTCCAGGTTGTGGGCGAAGGTCTGAAGAACGTCGGCGGACTTCACCTCGATCACTGGGTCGCCCGGGCCATACAGCTTGAGCCGCACCTTGAGTAGCTCGATGCGCGAGATGGAACCGTCGCCCCCGAAGTCGAACGTGCCGTCCTGGAGCGGGATCAAGGAGAATACGTGGTCCCGCATCGCTTCCTCCACGAGGCTCTCGTCGCGGGCGATGCACTTGACGAATGCGCGCAGGTATTGCTGGCGGTCTTTCTCCAGGCTCGCCTTGATGCTGAGGAGGGAGGTCTCCGGGCTGTAGGCCAGGATGTCCTCGGAGGCGGGGCGGAAGCTGTTGAGGGCTATCCTGTCGCCTTCCCAGTAGGCGATGGTTCGTATGTAGGAGCCGTGCGAGACCAGGATCACCGTATCTCCCGCATCGTCGAAGCGGCGCACACTGCAGACGTTACCCTTCGCCAGGTCGGCGAACCAGCGCCTGCTCTCCTCAGCGAATGCTGCCACCTCGCTCTCCGCGAGCAGCACGCGGTCAGACGGAACCCGGTGTAGGCTGAGCCTCGAAGATGAGGCATAGAGGAGGTAGCGACTCCAGGCGAACTCGAATGCGTCTCGGTGGTCCAGAAAGAGACGCATTGCCAGCTCCTGCCTCGGCCTGTCCGGGTCGGACTCCAGGTTGAACTTCTGGTAGGCGCGGACGACGAGGTTCATCCCCTGCTCGCAGATGTCGTTGATGCGCCGGAAGTCCTCGAGGATGACGCCGCTGACCTGGGCGTTCTCGGGCCGCTTGAGAAACTCCTCCATCGCCTCATGGTTAAGGAAGACCCAGTCAGAAGGCTGAGTCTCCCACTCAAGGGCGGCAAAGTAGCGCTGGAACAGATCCCAAGGGATGGCATGGACAAACTTCTTGAGCGTAAGGCCGCGGTGTTTAGGCATGTGTGTATATCTCCTTCAACCTTTGGGCTCATCATACTACAGGTCGGCTGGGGGATGCACGAACTCGCAGTGACTCGCGCCCTACACGCCGATGGCTTCTGCTACCTTGCCCCAGCTCCGGTCTTCCTGTCCCTCGAGCCGCCGGAGGTACACCGTCGTGACCGCCAGCGAACTGTGGTCCAAGAACCGGCTGACATCCTCGATTGACTCACCGACATCCCGTCGGAGCTTGGCCGCCGCGTGACGTAGGATGTGGACGCCAGCCGGCGGGAGCCCTGCCTTCTTGAAGTAGCGCTGCAAGTTGCCGTAGAAGGTGCCACTGGTGACGCCCAGGCCGGCGGCGGCGCGGCTGGCGTGATCGGTCGGCCACAGCGACTCGTTCGGGTCCATGGTGGCCAGGCTCTTGCTCCAGGCGGCCAGGGCTCGCTCGATGGCCTCGAAGGCGGGACGGGGTAGCTCCCTCTTCGCCTGCTTGCCGCCCTTCCCCCTGTACTTGTAAGAGAGCCTTTCCGACTGGGAAATGTCACCGGCCTTAAGGTTCATCACCTCTGAACGGCGTCGGCCCGTCAGCGTCAACGTCAGGATGATGGCGCGATCTCGCAGGCCCACTGGCTTCTCTGGAATGACGGCTAGAAGGCGCTTAATCTCCTCTGCACTTAGCCCGCGAGGCGGGGAAGGCTCGACCCTGGGCCGCTCCAGCTGGTCGCAGGGATTGACGGAGACGATTCCCATCCGGATCAGGAACCTGTAGAACGAGCTGACGCAGGCCATCCGGGCGCCGATGGTCACTGCGGACGGCTCCCGGCCCGATGGTCCGACGCCGTGGGCGTAGACGAACACCTCCTGGCTCGTCACTTTGTCCGGCGGCTTACCGAGGGCGCCGAAGAAGTGCTGGAGCATGCGGGAGTAGCCTTCCACTGTGCGGCGGGAGCCGCTGCGGCGCTCCTTTTCGGCCAGGAAGGCGTACAGGGCCCGTTCCCAGGCGGGCAGGGACTCATCGAAAGGCACTAGCGTGGCAGTCATGGTCGTTTCCTCCTGTTCTTGATTCAGCGACCATGTTCGCTCTAACGCACACGAAGTCAAGTTGGTGTATCCTTCTCGTGACTACACAGGTCAGGTGAGGATTGAAGCAAGCGCTCCGTAGAAACGGGCCCAGACAGAGCAATCTCAGTTCAGGCTAGCCAAGGAGGTACTAATGGCTCGGGTAGCGTTGCTGGACGCGGACACGGCCACAGGCCAGGCCAAGGATATGTTCGAAAGGGTGAAGAGCTACTATCGAATGGTCCCCGCCCTTCAGAGAGGATTGGGGTATCTTCCCCAGACCACGGATGCTCTGTGGTCCCTGAGCCAGGCCACGGTTCGAGAGGGCAGCATCCGCGAGGAGCTCAAGCGCGTGTTCTTCGCCGTTACAGCCTGCGAGGTCGAGTGTGAGTACTGCACGGCCGCCCACATGATGGCTCTGCGAGGCAAGCACTGGAGCACTGAAGAATGCGTGGAGGTCATCGACGGCAAGCCCTCGCCGCGGCTCACGGACAAAGAGAACGCGGCGGTGAACTTCGCGCGCGTTGTTGGGCGACGGCCGGCAGCGGTGACCAACGAGATGGTCGACGAGCTCCGGGTGGTGGGTTGGACCGACGCTGAGATCGTCGAGATCGTCGCTTCGGTGGCGTTGATGCGCTACACGAGCACGGTTGCCGTGGCGCTCGACGTGCCGCTAGAAAAGGCGATGGTGGACCTAGTCGAGAATCAAGGGGCGCGTCTAACGCCTCTTCGCGACTGACCGAGCGAGGCCTGACGTGCCGGCGACTTGCCGCAGACATCCTGCACGCTACTCGGCGTCGCCTTCACTGAGTTTGCGCGTCTCAGGCCTGCAATTCTTGAAGATCGGCCGCCCGCGGCCCTTATGTCCGCAGTCGAAAGGAGGAAGCGATGATCACGATTGTCATCAACGACTCGCCCTACGGCAATGAACGGCCCTACAATGCTCTGCGTCTGGCAATGGCGCTGGTCAAGCAGGGCGAGACCGATCTCCGCATCTTTCTGATGGGTGACGCTGTCGTCTGCGGCCTCGCCGGGCAGCGCACGCACGAAGGCTACTACAACATCGAAAGGATGCTGAAAGGGCTTGTCCGTCGCGCCACCATCTCCGCTTGCTCCACGTGCATGGACGCTCGCGGCATCAAGGATGAGTACTTCACCGAGGGTGTAAAGAGGGGCAGCACGACACCGCAGCTCGCTGAATGGGTTGCAGCCAGCGACAAAGTCCTAGTGTTCTAGCCACCGTGACGATGGCGCAATAGTGTACATGTTAGACAACATCGTCAACACAACGTAAACTAGGGCCGAAGAATCCCCGCTAGGAGAGGGAGGTGGCACACCATGTCCAATCTCACGCGTGACATCGGAACTGAAGACATGAAGATCGAGGAGATTGTCAAACAGCTTCAGGAGGACAAGTTCCTCATCCCTACGTTTCAGCGGGAATTCGTGTGGGAGCCGAAAAGCATTCTCAAGCTGTGGGACAGCATGTTCAAATTCTATCCCATTGGCAGCATCCTCTATTGGGAGACCGACTCCTACTTGCACACCCATCGGAAGCTCGGAGGGTTCGTCTTCCCGCATGACGAAGACACGGTGAAGAAGTTCGAGGAATGGAAGTACATTCTAGACGGGCAACAACGATGCACGTCACTCCTGGTCTGTATGTTGGGCGGCAAAGGGCGGGTCGAGGACAACGAGGAATTCGACTACACGCTGTACTTCGATGCTACGAATGCCGAGTTCTTCTTTGCGAGCCAACTTGAATGGCGCAGACTGCGGGTTCCTGATGAGCGGTTGCTGATCCGGGTCCGAGACGTGCCGAATTGGGAATTCACCTTCTACAAGGAGATATCAGCCGTCGACGGGTTCAACGCCGACATGGAGCACAATCTTCAGCAGCTCCGGCGGCTGTTCACCGACTATCGCTTGTCGGTGATCCGGATCAGAGGTGTGGAGGTCAACGAGGTCTGCGAGATTTTCGAGCGGATCAACCAGGAGGGCAAACGTCTCGACCCCGTAGACATCATCGTTGCTCGTACGTATCGGAATCCCGATGAATCCCTTAACTACGCCGGCTTCTACCTTCGCGACTATCTTGGGGGACTCACGTCCATCCTCACAGACAGCGGCAGCAGGTGGCGTGAGGTCGACAACCTTACCGTCATCCAAATGGTCTCGATGTGCCTGCGGAAGACGTCGACGGAAAAGAGAAATCCCTTTGGGATCACACCCGCCGCACTGGACAACCTGACGACGGAGCACTTGGAACAGAACTGGTCGGATTGCCAGAAGACGATCCTGGAAACCATCAAGTTTCTGGCGGATCAGAAGATAGTCGGTCCAGGCATGCTGCCCTTTGCGTATCTCGCCCTACCCGTATGCTCGTACTTTCACGAGAACAGGTCGCCGAATCGTGAACTCGCCCGACAATGGTTCTGGCGCATGGCCTTCGTAGAGGACTTCCGCAATTCGACCTTGGTCTATGAGCACGCGTCAGGCTTCTTTGCCCAATTGGAGGCGAATGAGCCAGTCGAAATCGCGCCCCTGACGCTTTCATTGAGCCAGCTTGTGCAGGCAAGCTACTACTATCGCAACACCCTCAGCCGTGCAGTCCTCGCCTGGCTAGCGAATCAGCGCCCTGTTGATTTCAGCGATCCACAGGCCGAGGTTCTCGACAACGTCTATCTCCTTATGTCCCAGGCGCCCAATCTGCATCACATTTACCCGCAGAACTTCCTCAGAAACGTCCCGGGATTGCCGAGCGATGCCTCCCCCGACAGCCTCATGAACATATGTTTCTTGCGGGCAAAGACGAACATCCAGATCAGCGACAAGAATCCGTTGGACTACTTCCAGCAGTTCAGAGATGTGAGGGGCTTCTCAAACATCCTCGATTCCCACCTGATTCCCCGCGACTATATTGAGCGAGACAGTTTCTTGGCTTCCGACTATCGAGCATTCCTGTACACGAGAGCCGCTGCCTTCTGCGAAAGTCTCAAGGCAGCGCTGCCGAACGTGAAGGTGACGATAGCCGAGTGATGAGCAACATGCCAGACGACCGCTTGCGGGCACTATGACCTGGTCGTGTGGAGTGTGACGCCGCGCTACTGGCGTTTGCCGCAAGTTGGTGGGGAATACAACCTCCATTGGGCGTCAACAGCCACAGGTCTTGGCTGAAAGCCAGGCAAGCGCTTCAGCCTTGCGAGTCGCCGTGGAGTTCGGGAGTGCGGGCGAGCTGTTTGGGCGACGGTGACAGCGGAGTCCGTTGGTCCAGCCCGAACCAAGAGTCCTCTTGGGTCGTTCTCTCTTCGTTTCTTCTCCTTTATACTGATTCCCGGAGGTTGCCGACCGCTGACAGAGGCAGTAGAGTGTCCAGATTAACAGAGTTGCCCTTTAACCTACCGGGCCGCATCTTCAGAAGCCAGATGCCATGGTCTGGGATCTATGATCCCGAGGGCGATGCGTACTGCGAATTCAAGCAGAGCAACATCTCACTGGTCGTTCTTCTTGCGGAAGAGGACGAGTGCTTGGAGAAGGCCGGGCGGAACTTGGCCGACCTGTACCGCGACGACGGGCTCGACGTGATCCATTTGCCTATTCCTGACTACGGAGTCCCTCGGTTGGAAGACCTTGCCGCTGCCGTCGCCGCAACGACTGAAGAAGCTAGCAAGGGGAGGAACATAGTCATTCACTGCTCAGGAGGTATCGGACGAACTGGCACCTTCCTGGCCTGCTTGGCGAGATACGTTCTTCGTCTCTCTGGTGAGGAAGCCGTTTCGTGGGTTCGGCAGTACGTGCCGCGAGCAGTAGAAACGCCGGAGCAGTACCAACTTGTCAAGCGGTTCAACCGCTGAGTTGACCTTGCCCCCAAGAACGAGTCCACCCCCAATGTTAGTACAGAGGGATTCTGGACTCGAGAAAGGGGGCAAGTGATTGGGAGGGGTGCTAGCCATATCACAGTCAAAGAGCTACTAGAGCAAGAAAGAGTGACAGCGTAGACATGGGAATCTTCATGGTGGTAGTCCTCGCCCTAGCGATCATCGTATTGATCGCCGCACTCCTCTACGCGGTTCTGTCCAAACGCTTCGCTCGACTGCCCTACCGAAAGAGCGATCATCTCTTGACTCCCGCTGAACGATCTTTCTTCGGTGTGCTCCGGCAAGCCATCGACAATGACTTGTACGTATTCGCTAAGGTACGACTCAGCGACCTCCTCTGGCTCCCCCAGAGCACCAGGAATAGGCAGTCCCACATGAATCGAATTCAGTCGAAACACGTAGATTTCGTTCTCTGTGATAGAGCAACAACTGAGCCGCGCCTGCTAATTGAATTGGACGATTCCTCGCACCGGAGAGCGGCTCGGCAAAGTAGGGATGCCTTCCTCGACCAAGCCGCTAATCAGGCCGGTCTGCCCATCCTGCGAGCGCCCGTGAAACACTCCTACTCAGTTGCAGAACTGAGGCAGGTCATTTCCTCTCTGTTGAAAGGGGAAGTGAATGTGGCAGAGCCAGTCACAGCCGAAGAAAAGAATAAGGACTAAACCGTAAAGGCTCTGCGGCGCGGAGCCCCTGCGGGCGTTCTGAGGGCGCGCACGTCGGCGATCTCACTGGTGGGAACCTAGCAAGGGATAGCTTCTCGAACCGGCGGGCCAGACTTAGACCCTATCGAAGGATGGGAACTTCTCCTTGAGTCGGTCTACCGTGGATCGCCATTTCGGCGTCGTAGGCTTGCACACAGTGTTTTGGTTGCCGAACAGGCCAATTTCCAGAACTGCGTCTTCCAACGGTACAGTTTGAAGCCACTGAACGGGGACGAAGTACTCGCACCGTTCTTGGTCGTCCACATACTCTCGGCCGTAGGTGCCTCGCTTCGCCGCATCCAGCACTGGCGTCTCACCGTCGGGCGTGTTCACCTTGAAGGTCGCTGCTGGCTGTACACGGCCTGTGACGCGGCCAACTCCGACGTAGCCAGAACCTGGCACGTTGACCCACACGCGGTCGGTGGGATTGAGCAGTTGGAGCGTCCGACTATACCAAGAACCGCCGCCACCACAAATGAATCCATATTGAACGGCATCGGCCCACGACCGCCCTTCGTCCTGCCCGAAGGAAACGTAAAACTCGCCGTTCCATGGTTCCTGAGGGCCTTCAGGTGCGGAGGCGCTGATCTGGGTATGCGCGGGATCGAGCAGCCAGGCACGGCTGAGAAGCTGCTCGCTGCCATAGGTGAAAACTTGGAAGCACAGAACGTTGATCGGGATGTCTCGTCTGTTGAGGTACTCAACTATGCGCTCGGTACTCTCATCAAGAGATGCGGCCACTATGATGATTTGATGGTTGCCGTTCAGTGAGTCTTCGTCGAGAGGCTGGCCGAAGCGTGCGCGGAAGTCGTCTCCCAAGCTGCGGCCATTCGAAAAGCGGCGATAGATCGAGTCAATCTCCTCAGGCTTCTGCCTCTCAACCCAAGTGGCGTAGTCTAGCGCCTGAGCAACCACCTCACGGGGCGTCCGGTCGCGCTTGAGTTCGATCAATACGAGGGTGCCGTCCGGTGCAACGGCCAACAGGTCGATGCGCCCGCCGAAGCCCGTGTCCTCCTGCTTCCCGATGAGCATCCACTCGTCGGACAGCAATCGGGGATCGGCAACGATCATATCCTGTAATAGCTGTTCGCTCGCCAGCGTCGATTCTGGGAGCAGTTCGGGCTGAGGGAGAACCCTCCAAACAGCGTGGCGAATTGGCATGATCCTGTTCCTAATTTCCCGTTGCATTCTACCACGCTCTCAGGCTGACTGGTATCGAACGCTACGGCTAACGGGCGCGCGGATATGGGGCCAATCATGGGGCCTAGCCCACGGATTAACGCGTACGGTTGGGGACGGTAGGCGGGGAAAAGGGGGGCGCGTTGTATCTAGTACGGACGGCTACGGCGCCAAAAAACGTAGCCCGCCAATTTACGAAACCGGCTAAGTGTGTCCCACGGCGTCCCCACCCGTGCGATGTGTTAGATTCTCGTATCTGGCGCCCACGCCGCCGTTGCCGTTCTCCTGGGGACGGGCCTGCGGGTGGCGGAGCTGGCGGGGGCCCAGTGGCGCCACCTCTTGCGGGACCCCCGGGGCGACCTGGGCCTGCTGGTGGTGGGCAGGGGCGGCAAGGAGCGCGTGGTGGCCATCCGGGAGGACCTGTGGCGGGTCCTGGCCGCTGAGCGGGAGCGACGGGGCCTGTCCACCGTGCTGTCGGCCCGCGACACCTCTTCCCTGGTCGGCGGCCGGGAGGGAACAGCGCCCACCACCATGACCATCTGGCGCTGGATGCGGGCTTCGGCCTGGGCAGCTGGCATCGACAAGCCTCTTAGCCCCCACTGGCTTAGGCACACGTTCGGGACGCTGACGGCCCTGGGGGGGGCCAACGTCTTCCAGATCCAGGAAGCGATGGGCCACGCCCAGATCACGACTAGCCAGCGCTACGTCCACTGGGCCAGGGGCCTGGCCGATTCCGCTGTCCACAAGCTGCCCATCGAGATCGCCTGAGCGCCGCCAGCCGCAGTTGGCTGGCTTCGCCCATGCGAGGTGCGTGCCTGCTGGCCAAGCTGGACGGGGAGCTGGTGGAGGTGGAGGCCGATATCTGCAGCGGGCTCCCCGCCTTTGTGGTTGTGGGGTCACAATAACACAATACAGGGCGTCCCCTTCGCCCTAAAGGTAGCACGTTGAGAAGCCAGAGAGAACCGTAAGCCCCACCATACGGGACAGACCTTCCATGAGGGGCATATTCATCCTGGCCACGCTAGTGCTCCTTCTGGTGGCAAACGCTATCGGCTGGTTCCTGGTGCCGGTGCGCTGGTCCTAGCTTCTTCCCTTGCCAACTCTCGCGGCTGCGAGTAGGATGGTGTCAGACTTCGGGGTGGGCGTACTTCGGTAAACGTCGCGTGGTGAGAAGCGTTACAGAGATGCCCGAGGACCTACTGAGCAGGCTTCGATCTCAATTCCTCCAACTAGTTAAGGCTGTCGAAGGCTATCCAACGCTTTCCGATGAGGAAATCTCGAAGCGGATTGACGCCGACGGCTTGGGCATGCGTGATCTAGATCGCTATCCTGAACCGTTTCCACGAGATGGGAGTTCGCTACTGCCGGGTGAGGGCGAACTAAATACTTCGATAGCTGAGGGGCTGGGCAGACTTGTGCCCAACCGCACCTCACTTGGTTATCGCCTCTGGCTGACAGACAAGGCTCTCAGATTGGCGCTCGATCGCGTGTCAAGTAAGGATAGAGAGCTGATTTTCGAAAGAGCAGTCACCATGCTTCGGGAGCTTGACGAGGAGTGGGAGACAGTCGTCCCAATAGCCGGCTTGGATCTGAAGGGTTCCCTACTGCAAGTCGGCCCCGTTGGCTTCCATCCGATAGAGGAGAATGACGACTTTAGCAGGTGGCGTGCTCGCACCGTGGAGGAGAAGCTAAAGGACTTCCCCTTTCTAGCTAGCGGCGAAGGCTTCCCACCCAAGTACCCCGGGTGGCTTGACACACTGAGTCCAAACGTTAGGTCTTACGCGAGGGTCACCGCCAAGGGGGACTCCCTCCTCGCATCAGAACGAGCACTTGGCCTCGTCTCTGAGGCAATAGACGTACTACGTGTGTTCTTATCGTGGTCGGAATCGGCAGGCTCTGGTGGTGGATGGAACTTCGGGCCAGTGGGTCATGGTGGCATCATGAAACTCGAATACGGACTCAGGATGCTCCGTGAAAAGGGAAAGCCTGTGGAGCCGCTAGACGAGTTATTCTCACTGGAGGAGACTCGGTACGTAGGAGTCGCTGCGCGGTATATGGTAACGCTCGACGAGGGAACGCTGACATGGGTGAATGCGAGGGGCCTCGGCCTGTTTGGCCAGGCAATGATGAAAGCGACGAACGAGCGGAGCGACCTGGAAAGCCGCATTATGGGCGCGGCTGCCTGGTTTTCTCAAGGGGTGTCCAGTAGAGATCGTATCGACCGATTCCTGAAATTCGTGTTTGCTCTCGACGCGCTTCTGGGTGGCCGCAGTGGCGAGAATGGGGGGACACAGATCGCGGAACGTCTGGCTTTCCTTCTGGGCTCAGACACAGAGCATCGGAGAACGCTCAAGAAGAGAGCGAAAGAATACTTCAAGAAGCGGGGGCCGCTTGCTCATGGGAAACGCGCAGAACTGGACTTCAGTACTCTCTTCAGTCTAGAACTCGACTGTAAGATGGCCATCCAGCAGCTTGCCCTGAGTCACCTCCAGAGGGAGACGTTCGATGCATTTCTGGAGTGGGCCGAAGAGCAGAAGTTCTCTACTCCTCCCAGCAAGTGATCTCCCCTCACCACATCGGGCGCGGCTGGAGACGGCATGAAAGGCTGGCTCCTCATAGAGACGCTGCTTGTCTTGCTAGTGGCGAACGCCCTGGTGTGGTACATGGTGGCGATGGGCTGGCCGTAGTGCTTCTCGTCTCTTGTCGGACCTCGCCCCCGCCAGTACTATGATGCTGGTGCGCGAGTGGAGAAGCCGAGCCACGAAGATCGTGGGTGTCAAAGTGCCAACGCTGGTTGACTGCCCATACTGCCGAGGCACAGCGCAGAATGTGTTGACGGCAACCCCGTGCGAAGTGTGCGGGGGCACGGGCCGGGTGCCCCGACCTGATGGCTCGCTTAAGTGTCGCTTCTGTAGAGGCCACGGGCGGGACCCCTACGGACTAGCTCCGTGTCCGGTGTGCCATGGGTTCGGTCACATAGCCTTAGGCGCTGACGCCGCAGAGACCGAATTGCCTAAGGGCACCGTCACCATCCTGTTCACAGACGTGGAGGGCTCCACGGCGCTGACCCAGCGCGTCGGTGACGCCAAGGCGCGGGAGGTGCTACGGGCGCACGAGCGCATCGTGCGAGAGGCGCTGCAGTCTCACGGCGGCTCGGAGATCAAGCACACCGGCGACGGCATCATGGCCTCCTTCCCCTCGGCCACATGGGCGGTGGAATCCGCCATCGCCATGCAGAGGGCCTTCGCTGACTACAACGAGACGGCGGACGAGCCGATAAGCATGTGCATCGGCCTCAATGCGGGGGAGCCAATAGCGGAGGAGAAAGACCTGTTCGGGACGGCGGTGAACATGGCGGCTCGCATTGCGGCGAAGGCGGAAGGTGGGGAGATCATGGCCTCGGACGTGGTGCGGCAGTTGGTGGCGGGCAAGGGGTTCCTGTTCTCGGATCGGGGCGAGGTCGAACTGAAGGGGTTCGAGGAACCCGTGCGGCTGCACGAGGTGCGGTGGCGGGAGGACTAGGCCGCTACTTGCGCTCTGGCCCATGCTGCTGGTGGCCAACGCCATCGTCTGGTTCGTCATCGCCCAGGGGTGGCCGTAGCTCCTCCCTTGTCAATTCTCGCGGCTGCGAGTAGGATGGGGCAGGCAATAGCTGCCAGAATACCGACGGCAAACCATGGGGCGATTGCCAGAAGACGAATTGTTACAGGCGTGCGCACGCGGCACATCGAGCGAGGCAAGACCACGCGAGGCATGAGTGAGTAGGTGGCGCAGGCTTGGTGGCGTAGTCCAAAGGCTCTCAGCGGTTCGATCGGCCTGCAAGAAAGCGGCGTTGACAGCGGCTGAGGCGGGCCACCATTGGTGGACTCAGGTGATGACCAGTCCATTCAGGCTCGCCGCCCTTGTCTTTTTGACTAGCGTCTTGGTCTTCTACGGATTAGGTTCGCTGATTAGCTATCACTTCTATCGCCACGGGGAATTGACCCGCATTTTCGACAGGCAGGAGCAGCCAATCGCTCCCTTCGTATACCTGATAGCAATCCCCGCCTTGGCATATGTCCATGTTTGGCAGCCGGGCCGCGTCGATCGTTTGTTTCGTGAGTTGCGGCAGAATAAGGTGTTTGGCCAAGTGCGCCACAGATGCCTAGCGCACTTCATTCGACGCATTGGTTGCTCCAGCCACCCCGTGACTCAATACGACCATTTCCTGTACATTGCCGCCCTCTGGCTCAGGCGTTGGGTCAGGGTGGTCGTGGCGGCCGTTCTCATTGGTGGGTTGGTTTACTGGCAAGTCTCTGCACCACAGATACGCCAGACGCCACCCTATTGGTGGCACATAGACAAATCGTATTACTATGCTGTTTGGTTGCCTCTCATGGTTGGGGTTTGGTTTGCCCTTCTCATCTCAATCTTTCGGGCACTTCTCACTGCGCTACTCGTTTCCGCCGCGATCCTGACATTTGAGATCCGTGTAGACCCCTACCATCCAGACGGGGCTGGGGGGTTACGGCCGGTTGGGGATTTCGTCCTGAGTCATTTTCTCGCGGCCCTATTGGCCATTTCCGTGCCATTTTTCCTGGCGTTTGCGCGAATGGACGGACCGTGGTTCCGTCTCGACGCGACGAGTCTTGGCCTCTGGGCTACCTATCTCGTGGGGGTACCATTTTTCTTCGGAATGCCCTTCTGGGCGGCCCACCGCTCGATGATTCGAGAGCGGGCTCGCGACATGGTCCAGTTGACGCGAAGACTGGCAGAGCACGCTCCACCCGCTAATTCTCGCGCCGTTCAGACCTTGCACTTGCACATAGGCTATCTGTATTGGTCCCGCCGGCTTGAAGATGTCGCGAGGACATTTCCTACATGGCCGGTGCCCAACCTCGGTCCCCGCGGACTAGTCACCGCCTCAACTATCGCTGTTTCCCTTGGCGGATCCCTGGCGTCCCTAGCTACGCTCGTGAGCTAGGGCGTCCCATCTGGGTGTTGACGCGGCACTGGCGGAACATGCTCAGGCGGAAGTAGGAAGCTGGGTAGGGCATCACCAGAGGTACCAGCCAGCCCGATCCCCAGTTGCTGGGCATCCTCGGGGTCCCCAGATGAATCCTCGTGGTGACAAGAGGGAGTAGAGTTCCTTGCCACCGACGACCCAAAGGCAACCACCACGGGGGCGCTCGTCGATCACTTCGAGGCCCCGGGAACGAAGCAGGGCCACAAGCCCTCCCGCCTGCTCCTTGCCCTTGTCCCGCGGCTGGACGACGGACTCGTACTCCCGTTCCGCTCCTTGCTCGTCTGAAGCAACCCCAGCCGATTCTGGCGGTTTTCTCGTGACGCCAGCCTCTTGCTCGACAGCGGCCCTACGAGTGCCCCGCGCTCTCGCCACGGGCCGCTCCTCGATCATGTCGAGCTCCGGGGAGTGGAGCAGGGCCGGAGATCCTTCGCTTACCTCTCTTTCCTCATCCTGCCGCTGGTCATGCTCAGGCTCCACGAGATTCCTGTCCCTACCCTGATCTTTCTTGGCGAAGAGGACGTGCTTCACAATTGCCCCCAGCCGGGCAAATGGGCCATAGCGGTCTGGGAAGATCCGGGGGTCGGCCACGAGCTCGGCACTTGCGGCGGAGGCGCCGTCGGAGTCGCCCACAACGTTCTCTTCGAACTCTTGTAGGATCTTGTCCAGTTCGTCCTCAGCGATCTCCTCCTCGGCTTCATCATCAGGCGCTCTTGGCACGAAAGAAGCGCTTGACACACGGCGCAACCGAGGATTGAGATGTGCCGCAAGTGTGAGGCTCGAGGGTTTGACAAGCCGTCGGTATTTGCCGATTTCCGCAGCGATAACCGTAAAGGGAACCGGCGTGCCTGTCGCCTCGTACTGCTTCTCGACTATGTCCGCGACCGTCTCAGACAATCCCTTGGAAGGGCGCTCATACCCCCACTCTTTCAGGGCGTACGTACCGCGAACGCGAATCCAGACCACGCCGTGTTGTTGGCACATGAGGACAGCGTGAACAGCGTGCTCAGAGGAGAGGTCATCAGGGAACAAGCGATTGTATACCTCCGTGACTGCCGAATAGTGGGCTGGTTTCCCAATCTCACGTAGCGCGAGATACACCCTCTGGATCATAGCGAGACGTTGAGCCCCGCCGAAATCGTCTGCCAGATACCGCGACATACAGCCAGCGAGGACTCTGACATCACCATCAACAAGCCCAAGTCCAGCCTCTGAGTGGACGCGGCGCGCTATCGAGTCTTGGTCAATCTCATCGGGAAACCAGCTGGGAGAATTCAATATCGCCATATCATCTGGGCGAGCGCCCAAGATCGCTAATCCACCGCAGGGAAGCTCGGCCCAGGAGATGCCTGCGCACCTGGCAACGAATCTCCTGAGGGATCCCTCGTGGCGATCGCTCCTAAGAATCAGGCTGCCGTGCCTGCCCATGACGTCCCGCAGTAGAGCGCCGAGCAGAGGCTGCAGAAATGCTTTCGTGGCCCGCCGAGCAATCTTCTTCCAGAACTTGACTTCTAGTTGACGGATGCGTTCGCGTGTCAAGCGCTTCGTCCCAAACGTCACGCTCAGGGCGGCGGCGGTCTCTTCGAGAGTCAGTCTCTTAGGGTCGAGCAGCCCCTCTCTCGCTCGCACCACCCACGCAATTCTCGCCTCGAAGGGAGACATCACTTGTTCAGCCAAGCTACGCAGATCACCTTCAGAGAGAGCTCTCGGTTCCCGAAACTCCGCAGCGCTCTCCAGTAGGTCGGCGGCAACCTTCAAGCTGGAGAGGGACATGGACGACAGTAGACGTGCCACGGGAAAGACGTATCCACTAGACTCGCGAGATTGTACACAGAACGCAAAACGTTCCCCAAACTCGACGATCTCCGGCGGCGGGACATCCCATCTGCCAGCGCACCGAAGAGAACTCATAGCCATCGCCAGGCGCCCTTCGTCGAGCCTCGCTTCGCCCACTCGAGCCAGTCTCAAGCTCAGGCGAGCAAACCAGTGAAAGAGACCAGGCTTCGGTATGAAGTAGTCGTCATCAGATTTCTGTGGGACTAGCTGGATGAACCTACCATCACTGAAGAGAGACCGTTGAAGCTTCTCGCGGTCGATATCCGAGTCTGCAAAATCCAGCAGCTCTTGAACGGTGAAGGCGCGAGGCCATGACGCAAACGTGTCCAGTTCGTTCGCAATCCCGTCGGTATCCATCGTGCTCTATCCTGGCGGCAGCCCATCCCGCAGTCTTTCCGCAACTCGCCGCGTTCCCTTCTCGCAGCGGCCCCAGTTCAACGACTCAGGGATCAATGCTTCGTCGGGAAGATACCGCCGAAAAATAATGGCCTTCTCAAGCCACTTTCGTTTTGCGCCGAGGTCGCGCACAAGATGCTCATAGAGACGATCGATCTGCAAGGACAGCTCCTGCAACTGGCTGGTCAGCTCGAATATTGCGTCCCCCAGGCGCCAGATCTTGCGTGCGGGCACGAGCTTGCCATCCGCTCTGCACGCCTGGATCTCCGCTATGACAGATTTCATTGTCATTGTGGCACGCTCATACACCTTGGCCGCTTTCCGCACCACGAGCTCGGGATCCCCTTGCCCTGAAACCAGCCCTTGCATCGACAGAAAGGCCACGAATTGCCCGTTTGTGGGCTCGAAGGCGACAAACGCCAGCTTGTCCCGAGTCACTTCTTCCCCCAGGCTGCCATCATCCTATCGATGAACATCAGGTCGGTAGCATCGTCACCACTAGCGATATACCTTTGGATAGAGCTCCCTACTGCAAAAAGGCAGTGAAGCCTTCTTTCCGAGCTATCGGCACGGGTCTTCCCATAGGAGGGGTGCGCGCTGTTTATGACTATGTTGTTGCCATCGACCCAGGCAAGGTCGACTCGATCAGGCGCTTCGGCAAAGGCGATCTTGGGGCCCCGCCGGGCCGTTCGACTGATCGGCTCAGCTGGCCTGGTTCCGCTCTCTCGATCCTCAACAAGAGCCTCGCCTGGCTCATCCCCTACGTCTACTGGTCCTGGGCCTTGTCCTGCGCTGCCCTCGCCCACAGGGAACGTCACGTCGACCCCTTCGTGGGTGGCAGCGGGAACGTCACCAGCGTCGCTTACAGCGAGGACCGGCGTTCTAGTTCGAAACCCGAAGAACTCCGCGAGTTCCGGCACGTCGTCCAAGACCTTCTTGAGTTCCCTCTCCAACCTTGCTGCCTCATCCGTCCCGGCGATCTCCGCTGGCTGAACTCCGAGCTCAGCCAACCAAGTCTTGAACTCTTCCCTGATCGGGCCATACAGCCGCTCGAATTCCCGAGGCTTCGATCTCCTCATGAAGTCCGTCTTCGCAGTGGTCAAGAAGTTCACGAAAGCCGGAACCTCCACAAGCCCGATTATGCGCGGCCCAAGAGTGCCGGGAAACTGGTTGAAAAGATCCGCCTTTATGACCTTTCCTCGTGTGCAAAGTAACAAGCCGCAATAGTCAGGTCCCAAAGGATACTCAGATGCAGCCAAGCCGACGACGCCGTAGCCGACCCTCTTGCTGCCCTTTGTGGGGAAAAACTTCCTAACCCCGCTGAGACCAAGCTCCGTCTCCACATTGCCGGGTCTTAGCACTTCACCGTTGACCGCGAACCTGAGGTCACTCGAATAGACGCGCATCTGCTCATACAGGCGGAGAAATTCTGTGTCTAGGAGGGCAAGGTAGTGACGGCGCAGTAGGTCAACCAGATCTTGTGCCGAGGAATAAGAAACTGTCGCACCATGCCTAAACGCAACGGCTACCCGAGTGCCTGTTCCTCGCAAATGCCTTGGTTGCATGTCCTCCCAAATGAGTTTCTTCGCGGATTGCAGATACCAGTCGGAACCTCCGGAAAAGCCTTCGCTGCGTGTCTCGGTCACAACTCTGTCGGCGATGTTGAAGCTAACCTTCGCACCGACGCCTGCAAAGCCTATGCCCGTGCCCCGCGTCTTCAAACCCGCCGCGAAGTCGTGATACTGTTCAAACTCAGAAGCGTCCATACCCTTGCCGTTATCCGTGACGATAAGGACTCGGTCTCGAGGGTCAAATTCCACAGAGATACGGGTTGCTCCCGCGTCCAAGCAGTTGGCGATAAGTTCCACAAACACGACCTCAGCCACGTCGAACGGATACATTTCGGCCAGATCGCGGATTAGGTTCTGATAGTTAACACTGCTCTCATGTGTGCCCATGGTGGTTCCCTTTCAGTAGGTTAGAACTAGCGCTCGAATTATGTTAGAAAGTCTCGTAGATGTCAACTCCCAGGGGCGGGCAATGGCGCCTCACCACTCCCCTTTCCTCCCCTTTCCTCCCCTTTCCTCCCCTTTCCTCCCCTCACCCCGCGCGATACCATGGGCGTGGAGGCCCGCCCGGGTGGGTGACACCCACGATGACCTCTCTGTACACTTACACTGAGAACGGCAGGCGGGCTGACCCCTGCCGAGATTGCACCCCCAGTGCAGTTCCCCGATTCTGCCCGCCTCATCAAGAGACATGGTCGACGGCCACCCGCCCCCGCGCTATAATCGGGGCGCAAGGGGGATTCCTCCGATGCCCGTTTCGCCGCTCTCCACCTACCGCGCAGCCATCGCCCAAGCCATCGCCCGAGGCGACGACACCGAGCACACCCATCGCCCTGCCCTGAAGACGCTCGTCGAGGCGCTGGCCACCCGCGTCGTTGCGACGAACGAGCCGAAGCACATCGAGTGCGGAGCCCCCGACTACAAGGTCTCCCGCGATTCCCCTCACGGTCCGCTGACGCTCGGCCATATCGAGGCGAAGGACATCGGTGTTCTGCTCGCGTTCATCGAGAAGGACAGCCAGCGCACGGCCCCGACTTCCCGCGATGGTGAGCAGCTCAAGCGCTACCGCAAAGGGCTGCCCAACCTCATCCTCACCGACTACCTGGAGTTCCGCTGGTACGTTGACGGCGAGCGCCGGGCAGTAGCCCGTCTCGGGAGCGTCGACGAGAAGCGCGGCGTGGTCGCCGACAAGGGCGGCCCGGAGGCTGTCGAGGCGCTGCTTCGCGACTTCCTCGCCCACCGCGTTCAGCCCATTTCGAAGCCGAGGGAGCTCGCGGAGCGCCTGGCCCGGCTCACGCACCTCGTTCGCGACGTCGTCGTCCAGGCGTTCGAGACGGACGCGGCCTCGCCTACACTCCACGGCCTCCACAGGGCATTCGCCGACGTTCTCATCCCGGAGCTGTCGGTCGACGCATTCGCGGACATGTTCGCGCAGACGATGGCCTACGGGCTGTTCGCCGCGCGGCTGAATCATGCCGGGCCGACGCCGTTCCGCCGTCAGGACGCCGCGGCGCTCATTCCCAAGACGAACCCGTTCCTCCGCAAGCTATTCGGCACGATTACCGGCCCCGACCTCGACGATGAGCCGTTTGTCGGCCTCGTCGACGACCTGGCGCAGCTCCTGGCGGACACCGACATCGGCGCGGTCCTTGCCGAGTTCGGGCGGCGGACAAAGCGGGAGGACCCGATCGTCCACTTTTACGAGACCTTCCTCGCCGCCTACGACCCCAAGCTGCGGAAGAGCCGCGGCGTGTACTACACGCCGGAGCCGGTCGTCTCGTACATCGTGCGGTCAGTCGACTATCTTCTTCGGACGCGGTTCGGCTGTGCGAACGGCGTGGCCGACACCGGCACGGTCACCTACAAGCGCGTGGACGGCGAGGGCAAGGAGCGGACAGAGACCGTCCCCCGCGTCCTCATGCTCGACCCGGCCTGCGGCACCGGCACCTTCCTCTACGCGGTCGTAGACCTGGTCCGCGAGCAGTTCATGCACGGGGGGAACGCCGGCAGGTGGCCCCTGTACGTGCGGGAGAACCTGCTGAAGCGGCTCTTCGGCTTCGAGCTCCTCATGGCCCCCTACGCCGTGGCGCACCTGAAGCTAGGCATGCAGCTTGCCGGCCAGGACCTGCCGGAGGCGCAGCGCCAGGAGTGGGGCTGCGAGCTATCGGGCGAGGACCGGCTGGGCGTCTACCTGACGAACACGCTGGAAGAGGCGCTGAAGAAGTCCGAGCTGCTGATGGGCGGCTGGATATCAGACGAGGCGAACGCCGCCGCCGAGATCAAGCGCGACCTGCCGATCATGGTGGTGCTGGGCAACCCGCCGTACGCCAACTTCGGCAGGATGAACAGAGGCAAGTGGATTCGTGCCCTTCTGGCCGACTACAAGAAGGGTCTCCACGAGAAGAAGCTGAACCTGGACGACGACTACATCAAGTTCATCCGCTTCGCGCAGTGGAGGATCGATCGCACCGGTGCCGGAATCCTCGCTTTCATAACCAACAACTCCTATTTGGATGGTTTGACGCACCGCCGGATGCGCGAATCGCTACTGGCGACCTTTGACGAGATCTACATCCTTGATCTCCATGGGAATAGCAGGCGTGTTGAGAGGTCGCCGACGGGCGATAAAGACGAGAACGTGTTTGACATCCAGCAAGGCGTCGCCGTCGCCGTCTTTGTTAAGCGGCAGGCTTCAACCGACCCTGCCTCCGTTCACCATGCGGACCTCTGGGGCCCGCGGGACACCAAGTATGTCTGGCTCCAGGACAACGACGTCTCCACAACGACCTGGCACACGGTGCCCCCGACAGCACCCGAGTACTTCTTCTTTCCCTCGAGCCCAAGCGTCGAAGAGTACAGGCAGTGTTGGCCATTGGACAAGGCTCTATCCGTGCACGGCAGCGGTCTCAACACGGACCGCGACGACTTGTGCACTGACTTCGAGCCCGCACCCTTGGCTGCTAGGATGGAACAACTCTTCTCCGGACGCTATGATCTCGCGTTCAGAGAAAGGTACAGGATTTGGCCATCTACAAGCTACGATGTTGAGCGTCGGGCCGCGACCGGCTCTTTCGACGCTGCTTCTGTCCTCCCCTGCACGTACCGTCCCTTCGATGCACGCTTCATCTACTATCAACCTGGCTTCACGAGTCGCCCCGTCTTCGAGGTTCAAGGCCATCTTCTCCAACCCAATGTTGCCTTGCTCGCGGCACGCCAGACGAAGGATCCCTTCGCCGTATGGGTCACACGCCACCTCTCGACCCACAAGATCGCTACCGTCTATGACCGGACCTCGGTCTTTCCTCTCTATTTGTACCCGCTGAGTAGTCGACAAGCTGCGCTCGAAGTTGGCCGCACCGAAAACCTCAACCCGACCTTCATCTCGGCCTTCGGGGGGCGCCTCGCCCTCTCGTTCGTCTCGGACGGCCAGGGGGACCTGCGCGAGACCTTCGGCCCTGAGGACGTGTTTCACTACATCTACGCCGTCCTCCACTCGCCCATCTACCGCAGCCGCTACGCCGAGTTCCTGAAGACCGACTTCCCGCGCATTCCGCTCACCTCCAACCTCGACCTCTTCCGCACGCTGGTCGAGAAGGGCAGGGATCTCGTAGCCCTCCACCTGCTCGAGTCGCCCGCCCTCGCTAAGCCGATCACCCGCTACCCCGTCGCCGGCCCGAGCATTGTCGACTCCGGCTTCCCCCGCTACGTCGCGCAGGGCGAGCCGAGCCCTGAGGAAGGCAAGCCGCTCGAGGCGGGCCGCGCCTACATCAACAAAGGCGACCCGAAGGCGGGCGTCCGCGGGCAGCACTTCGAAGGCGTCCCGCGTGAGGTGTGGGACTTCTGGGTCGGCGGCTACCAACCGTGCCAGAGGTGGCTGAAGGACCGTCGCGGCCGCACGCTCTCGAACGACGACATGGAGCACTACGAGAAGATGGTCGTCGCCATCAACGAGACCACCCGCCTCATGGCCGAAATCGACGCGGCTATCCCAAAGTGGCCAATTGAGTAAAGGCGGGCGATCCAGTGCTGACGCCCAATTGGCGGCACCCTGTTGTGCACCACTCACCATCCCCTCTCTGTAAGGTGGTAGAGTCTGGGCACGGCAAGACAGGCTGACCCGACGTATCCCCTGGCCCGGCGCGCGTTCCGGTGCCCTGTAATGTGATCTGTCGCCTGCTTGCCGGGCCCACGGGGCTTGACCTGATAGGAGCCGGTCTTCGACTCGAGAGAGGTTAGTCAGCCCCAGGGCCACCACCTGCTGAAAGGAGGCACGGGTGATCACGATAGGGGTGGACGCCCATAAGGGCGTGCACGTGGCTCTGGCACTTGATGAAGCAGGCCAGGAGCTCGGCCACTGGCAGGGGCTGAACAACGCTGCCGGCTGGCAGGCCATCTCACAATGGGCAGCTTCCCTCGGGAGCCCTCGACAGTGGGGCATCGAAGGGGCCTGGGGGTACGGCCGGAACCTCGCCCAGCACCTGGTCGCCGCCGGGGAAACAGTCTACGAAGTCAACCCACGTTGGACCGCCATGGGGCGGCGCAGAGCTCGCAAGCCCGGCAAGACTGACCGCCTGGACGCGCGCGCCGTAGCGCTCCTGGTGCGACAGGAAGCTTCTGCACTCCCCCGTGTCCACGCGGAGGACGACACGGCCGTTCTCGACCTTCTGACGAGGGAGCGCGAAGCTGCCATCGCCGAATCCATACGCCTGCGAAACCAGATCCACGCCCTGCTGTTGCAGACCGACCCCGAGTACCGCGCATACCTGCCCACGCTCAAGTCCCAGGCAGCGCTCGATGTCCTCGAGAGCTACACGGCTCCCGGCAGCAACCCCCTCCATACGCAGCGTGCCGCAGCGATACGCAGGCTCACTCAGCGCCTGCGACTGGCGCTGAGCCAGGCCGAGGAGTTGGCTCGGGAGATTAGGGATCTGGCCCGGAACCGCTTTTCCCCTCTGACCAACCTGTGTGGTATAAACCTCATCACCGCTGGGACCTTGGCGGGCATTCTCGGACCCGGTGACCGGTTCGCGACCGACGCACAGCTGGCCGCTTACGCCGGCGTGGCGCCCCTGGAGGCGTCCTCCGCTGGACTTGTGCGCCATCGACTGAACCGAGGCGGCAATCGGCGGCTCAATGCCGTGCTCTACCGTATCGTGCTGACCCAGGCGCACCACCTGCCTGCAGCCAAGACGTACATCGACCGGCGTCTCACTGAGGGGAAGACGCGTCGTGAGGCTCACCGGGCGCTGCGGCGGTTCGTTATTCGCGCCATCTGGCGCCTTTGGCAGGAGTGCCGGCCAGCTCAAACAGCAGCTTCAACAGAAATGGCAGCTTGATCCCCTTGCACATAGGAGCATCACTTAGTGTCGGCCCTCCGAAATGCGGCCTGACCCTGTCGAACTCCCCAACGGCCCTTGACGAATGCGGCGGCGCCAGCTAGGATGAGTACTTCTCCGGAGCGCTGAAGCGCATGACAGGGATGTTCAAAGGATAAGGTGTCAGCTAGTTCCGACAGTCAGACCGAGAGGACTTCCGCCGAACTAGCGTGCGCGGCAGTACACGAGACGCTTGGTGTGCTGCCCATCCTGAGGTTTCCGAAGGATGTTCCATTTCTCGATGGCCTCTACTTCTTCTACGAGAACGGGGAGACAAGCGCGCACGGCCCGAATGGACGCGTCGTCCGCGTAGGCAATCATCCCAGAAGTGAAGGTGGACTTCGTAGGAGGTTGCAGAATCACTACTCGGGTCGAAAGAATGGCAGCGTGTTTCGAAAGCTCCTTGGCGGGGCCCTCCTTAGAAAAAGAGAGCCGTCGGATCCATGCTTGAGCCCCGGTCCGGGAAAGGGGCATTGGGAGAAGCAGGGCACCAAGCCTTGTGTAAAATGTTCGCCACTTGAAGAAGAGGTGTCGAAGCTGTTGCGGTGCTCGTTTCAGTTCCGCTGCGTGATGGTGCTAGACCGTGCGGAGAGAAATCAAATGGAGGAAGCCTTGGTGGCCACGCTCGCTGCTTGCCCGGTCTGCAATCCCTCCACCACTTGGCTGGGACTCCACGCGTACAGTGAGGCTGTGCGGTCTTCGGGTCTTTGGAACAGTGAGTTCGTTGGGCACCGGACGATATCGGGAACTCAGCTCAAGCGGTTTCAGCAACTGGTTCGCGTGTCTACCGGGCTATCGGCGGAGGGTGCGAGGCGATGAATGAGAAGAGACTTGATGATGTCCTCTTGCTCATTCCTTGCTGCGCCAGCAAGGAGGGCACGGGGCCACGCCCCCGGCTGGCCTCGGCTCCATGGCCGAACGAGCTTTCCGCTTCCGCGTTGGCCACCCTTGAGGAGGGGAGACGACTGACCCGTGCTCGGTGGCCCGATCATTTCGATTCCGGTTCGGCCTTCCTTCCTGCCATGACCTGGTACACCGGCATCGCCTATTCGTGGCCCGGCTTCCGTCAGAGCCTGGACAGTGCCCTTGGACGAGGTATGCGTTGTCTGATTGTCTCGGCCGGCTACGGGTTGTTGCGGCCGGACGATCTGATTCAGAACTACGACCTCCAGATGGGACAGGTCTTGGGGATCTGGAAAGAACGTCTTCCCAAGGTCCTCGCAGACTATGTTTCGAGAAACGGTATTGAACGCATCTTCGGGGTTCTTTCCAACACTTACTGCCAGACTCTTGTTGGTGTCGAACCGATGCTGCCCACGGTACACATCAATTGGCACGTACCCTTCTCCCGGAGCCTTCTCGGCTCCGGCTCGGCTGTCCAGAAAGTCTCAAGAGCCATTGGGGCAACAGTCACTAGGCTTGTTGGCCAGAACTTCGAATCGGTAGAGAGCCGACCGATCAGAGAGTCCTTTGCGGATTCGGCCCATGCAGTTGCGTCCGGCGCAAGGTCAGAATCCGAGAGAAAGAAGAGGTCCGTCATGAACATTGACGAGGTCTGGGTCCGAATTGAAGCGCACCAAGGCGAGGAGTTCCGTCAGATACGCGGCCAGTGGTTCCGCTACGTGGTTAAGGGGTCTTACCTCACGCCAAGTACGACACGTCAGAACATCCCCAGGTCTGCCTTTGAACAAGCACTGTCACTCGTGCCGCTTCAGAACACAGTCCCAATTCAGCACCTGAGAGGTCCCTCCTACATATTCGCCGTCTTGATGGATGATCGCATTCGTAGAGCGGACTGGTAGGCAGCTGCGGCACGGTCCACCGTCGCACCAGCACAAGCTACTGTGGGGTGCCAATATTTCATCCGTATCTGGAGGGCTTCCCTACCCTCTGCCTCGGAGTCAGAGGCTCTGCCGCTCCGGTTCTCGACCAGGCATCACCATCTTCCCATCGTGCACGGCAAGGGCCGGAACCTCCTCGCCGAAGCGCCCTGACATGCCTCCGCGAACGGCACCGCAGTCTATGCTAGTGTGACCAAGGCGCGTCCAAACGGCTGGCGCGCTGACATGAGGCCCGGGCTTGTTCTTGGGGGCAAGGTCAACAGACTCGGCCCTTCTTGTCGATTGGTGGAGTAGGACTACTTGCGAGACACGATGGAGGTCATCGATGAGATTTCTTTCCACCCTAGCTATCAAGTACAGACTCGCCGCATTCGTGATCATAGGCGCTCTGTCCCTCGCCACGGTCGTCAGCACGTTCGCGTCGCAGGACATGCTGCCGGGGCAGTCGCAGGACGGGGCGACGGTATCGCAGGCGGCGGACGAGACCGCCATTCCCACACCGACGCCGGGAGGAGACGTTGAGGCGACCGCCACTCCGACGCCCGAGGGCGATGTCGAGGCTACCCCCACAGCGACGCCTGAAGAAGACGAGGGCGACGAGACCGGCCCGCGGGACGTAGTCGGCATCCCGGACAGCAACCCGGTCAAGCAACCGGAAGACGGCGACGGTGTGTGCTGGAAGGGTGAGACCGTCGTCAAGACGACGCCTTCCGGCAAGCAGGTGAACGTGCCGTGCCAGGCAGCGAGGACGTACGAGCCGAAGGGCAAGGGAAAGAACCAGGGCGACTAAGGGCTCACGGCTGGCTCAGGGCCGGGAGCGTCGCCGGGCCGCGTAGAAACCCGTCGCTGTCAGCGCGAAGAGGGCCAGCACGGCTGACCTGCCCCCGCGAGCGCTACCACACCGTCTGTATCAGTGTGACCATGGCCTGCAGGCGTAGCGAGAGCGAGACTGCGAGCCACGGGCGGTATCGCCTCCGGTGCCAGCGGACAGGACCCGAGGGGGACGAAGGGTGTGAAGGCCCTCGTAGGCCGGACTTACACTATGGGAACATAGTGTGAGTGTCAGCGTGCCCGGCCTGGCGCTCCTGAGCCCGAGGCAGCTACGGCCAGCCCTGAGCGATGACGAACCAGACGATGACGTTGGCCAGGGGCAGATTTGACACCAAGGGTTGATGGTCGCGCCGAGACTAGCGGATGCCGGTATCGTACTGAACAGTGATCTGAGCGAAGTGGTCCGGGGGCACCGTGACGGTCTGGGGGATGGGGGCAGGAAACGGATGGTCCGGCTCGGCGGGCTGGGGGTCGACGTAGTAGTCGCCGGGGGCCAGAGGTACGCGAAAGCGGCCCTGTTCATCGGTGGTAAAGGTGCGGATCCTCTTCGTGCGTTCCGCGTTCCAGAAGACGATGGTGGCCTGGAAGAGTTGGTCAGGACAGGGAGTCCCGACCTGGACAACTGGGCACATGGGGCCGAGGAGCACCTGCCCCTCGATGCCGGAGGTAACTGGCACCTCCTCTCCCAGCGCGATCACCGCCTGCATGTTGCTCAGCGTCGCCAAGTTGCTGATCTCGGGTCGCCCGTCGAAGTACCGCTTCCATATCTGAGCGTGCGGGTCGATCCAGTAGGCTGACGCCACCGTGGCTTCTGCGCAGCTCGCCATGGCTTGGTCGATGGGTGTCCCGCTCTCGCCAGTCCAGACGGAAATGGCCCACTTGCCAGCCTGTGGGCAGCCGAGCATCCCTTTGACCGCCGCCCTGAGCGTCTCGTCTTCCGCAGTCGAGGCCGCCGACGCACCGGCGCCTAGCGCGATGACTCCCTGGGCGTCGTCAAGTGTCGTAAGGTTGCTGATCTCAGGCCGACCCCGGAGGTAGCGAGTCCACGCCTGAGTGTCGGGGTTGATGCCGTAGGCAGCGTCAACTTGTTCAGGACAGAACGCCAGGGCATCGGCGATAGGCATGGCGTCTTCGCCGCTCCAAGTGGCGATCGACCATTTCCCTGCCTCCGGGCAGTGGTGCATCTGACCTGGGGCGGGTGGCATCGGCATGGGTGTAGGCGTAGGCGTCGGCGTGGCCTCAGTTAGTGGGTCAATTACCTGTTGAAACACCGAGAACGGGTTGGCACCTTTCAGCTCCACGTCGTTGACGAAGAAGGTGGGCGTGCCAGTTACGCCGTAGCTGACTCCGTCGCTATAGTCGTTCTGCACCTCCTGGGCATTCTTGCCTGAGTCCAAGCAGTCGTCGAAGGTGGCCGCATCTAGACCAAGCTGCGCTGCATAGGCTTTCAAGCTATCGACATCTAGGGCCGTTTGGTTGGCCCACAGCAGATCGTGGTAGTTCCAGAAACGTCCCTGGTCGTCCGCACACTCGGACGCCTCTGCCGCCTTCTGGGCGTGCGGGTGAATCGTTGTTAGAGGAAAGTCGCGGTATACAAACCTGATCTGGCCCTCGTAGGTCTGCCGTATCTGCGGCAGGGTCTCCTCATAGAATAGCTTACAGTACGGGCACTGGTAGTCGCTAAACTCCACGATGGTAACCGGCGCATCGGCAGGTCCCCAGGCGGGGTCATCGTCAACGCTCACCTCGGGGTTCGCGTGGGCGGCTTTGCCTAGCTGCCCTGTGGTCCATAAGGCAACGGCCGTCGCAGCAAGTAGGGCAAAGGTTAGCAAAAGCAGACACGGCAGTCGGCTACTAGGCGTGGCCCACCTCCCGCGAACTAAGGTGCCTTGGTGGCCCCATCCTAATCGCAACCGCGACGGTTGGCAATGGTGGGAGCTACAGCCACCCCATCGCCACCACGAAGCACACCATGAAGTCATGGTGTTCGCTACGGCCAGCCCTGGGCGATGATGAACCACACGAAGGCGTTGGCCAGGGCGAGGTCGATGAGGGTCAGGACTCGCACAGTCCCCCGCCGCCAACGCTGCCAGGCAAGTACGGTGATCATGGGGTAATGTTGCGCGCGCCCGGCGCCAGGTCGGTTAACCACGAAATGCCGTCGGGATAGGCGAGGGGCAAAAGCGCGAGGGCCAGCGCAATGACGGCGAGAATGATGAACGCCCACTGGAACCACATCGCTTGATGTTCACTACGCTCGAAGATCACCTTATGCGCTTCCGCTGTCTTGGCGTGTTCAGCCGCGATTGCGGTCTGTTCTCTTAGAATGGCCTGCTGCACGTCAGCGAGCATCCTAGTGTGCCCTTGGCGCATCCTTTCGAGTTCGGCCATGCGCCAGTCCTCGTAGTGCCATTTGGGGTCGAAGAACTCGACGTAGGGGTACCATTTGCCCTGCTCCTCGCACCGTGGTCTGGGAGCAGACACCACCTGGCGGATTGCCGCATATCGTTCGTTGTCGCCCTCAACCGCTGGCTGAAACGAACCGGCAGCGAGTATCTCTTGCTGGACTTCCTGCACCTCTTGCTTCAGATTCGCCATCCGGCGATGACACCAGAGAGTACCTGCCCCTGATAGATAGCCGTTCGCACGCACCTGTGCGCTAGCCTCATGCAACACGCTCGAGCCACCGTGAACGGGGCTGATAAAGCCGAGGAAACCGCAGCTCCTACAGGTGCCGGGATACTCTTCTTCAAACATGGCCTCTCAACCCGGTCTTCAGTTCCACCGTAGCATCTCCGCCTTGTCAGCCCCATCCTACTCGCAGCCGCGAGGGTTGACAAGGGAAGAAGCTACGGCCAGCCCTGTGCGATGATGAACCACACGATGGCGTTCGCCAAGGCGAGGTTGGCGAGGGTTAGGACGAGGAGCCAGCCTTTCATGTTGACCTATGCCTCCTGGCATACCACGCGCCTGCGGTGAGGGTGACTGCTACCGATACGTCGGGCTTGTGCAGAAAGGGCGTACCGGTTCGGGCGAAAGCTGTGGTTGCGATCAAGAACGCGTACTAAGACCAGAAGTCATCGTAGCGGCGCTGATCTTGCATCACGGACCAGGCCTCCGTGATTTTGCCGTCCCTAACGTGGTAGACGTGCACGCCTAGCGAGTCGAGCTGCTTGCCCTGGCGGCTTGCTGTCTCCCGCGATAGCGCCACCCCGTGCTCGTCGTTGCCCAGAACATCGTGCAGCTCAATTCGGAACGTGCCTCCGCTCAGCTCAGCGAGTCGGGCGAAGAACGCGAACACTGCGTCTCTGCCCCGGTACTCGCCAGAGATCGGGCTCGTACCCGCGTGGTGCCACACCACGTCCTGGCTGAAGATGTCCCTGAGCGTCGCCATGTCTCTCTTGGCGAATGCCTCGTACCCCTTCCTGAGGAAACCAACGTTGGGATGTTCTGCCATGACGCACCTCCTTGCTGTGGTGGCCATCATGCCAGAAAGTCTCGAAGGCGTCAAGGGCGGGGGGGGGCAGCGGAGGATGGGCTGGTCATATGTTAGAATAGCGCTGTTATGCACCTCTCCCGTCTCCTGTATCACCTGGCCCGGGTGGGCCGGAAAGGACGCGCCCATGTATGAAGTGGAAAGCAAATGGTGCGGCTGGTGGGGTGGCTGGGGCAGCGAGCACGATATCGCTGAGTTGGCCAACGCGCGGGCCAGTGAGGGCTGGAGGCTTATTAGCACGAAGTCGCAAATCTGTGCCTGGTTCTGGTTCTTGCCGCGCAAGAAGCTGCTCCTGATTTTCGAGAAGGTCCCGGCTTCCGCCACTTAGGGCTGCGAGGGCGACTGCTCCTAACGCAGCTCACCATCCCCCGGTCGGCGGTGATCCGCATCGCCGTGCTGGAGTACCTGAAGAAGAGGCCGAAGGTCTAGGGGCCGGCCACCCTGCTTTCGGGTTAAGGAGGCTAGGCGTGTCTTGCGAAGAAGCGAACCAGGCTTTTATCGATGCCCTGAATGCCAAGAACCGGCTAGAGGACGAACTAACGCCGCTGTTGCTGTCTTACATCAGCACGCCCGGGAACCCTGGCGATACGATCATCCCAGGTAGCGAGAAGTTTGAGCGCATCACCGAATCAATGGAAGAGCGAGACGCGGCCCATGAGCGCTACAGGGCTGCTGAGGCCGCGTTCTTCGAGGCCAAGAAGAGACACCGCGGGTAGGCTACGGCCAGCCCTGGGCGATGACAAACCAGACGATGGCGTTAGCCAGGGCAAGGTCGACGAGGGTTAGGACGACGAGCCAGCCTTTCACGCTGACCTACACCTACCCCAGCCACCGCCTCCTGGCGTACCATGCGCTTGCGGTGAGGGTGATAAGTGCCGCGCCCTAAGGCGAGATCGAGCCTGGTGTTGGGACCAGCCGTAGTAAGGTCGCAGGTGAGTGCCTATTCTGGTTTCTCAGCGTACACCCTGAAGTGTACGCATCCCAGACCTCCGTAGTCTAGTCCTGGGTCAAAGCACTGTGAGTGAGTAACCCACGCGTCGTTTGGATCTAGGCCCTCTGCCAGACGATCCCACATGATATGGACACGCTCCATCATGGGGGCAAGCGCCCCGATACAAAGGGGACAGGTAGATTCTTCCGCGTTCAGCAGAGGCTGAGGACCGAATACCAGCTTGTCTCCAGGCTTACATCCCGCAAAACAGTACTTGGCGTCCGTGACCTCAGCGATGATCCTGTAGTTGACGATTCGCGGAACGGCCGAGAGCAGCTTGCTGATGCCCGGTGACATACGGTTCAGGTCCTCTTCGGTAATGCCTATCTGCTGCTTGAGCACAGTGCGCATCGGCTCCTGCATGTCTATGTGCCTCCTTCTCTACTGGGGTTCGGTGCAGCCAGACGCCTCCGGTCCACGCTAGATCTCGCCATATCGCATCTCGCCGCCTAGCCGCCATAGTGCACCCTATGCCCCATGTTACTCGCAGCCGCGAGGGTTGGCAAGGGAAGAAGCTACGGCCAGCCCTGGGCGATGACGAACCAGACGATGGGGCTGGGCAGTGAGAGAAGGAAAGCCGTGGACTCACCAAGGCCGGAACGTGCGAGACCAGCTCCGGACGATATCCTCGAAGACTGCCGTGGCTTGATTCGCTGGCTTTTCGTGTCTTCCTAGCTCATCCAGCTGCCACTCCAAGTACCAGTAGTCGGCTGGAGGATGTGTCCATGTGGCTGTTACGGACCAAAGATGCTCATGGAGATGGGTTGCTCGCCAACCGTGAAGGTCTGCCAAAGGGAGGTTCGGGCAGGATGCCCAGAGGTTCAGACGTATTCTCTCAATTGCGTCAGCCTCGGTGCAGACTCTCGCCAGTTCAGAAGCTGCCGTGGAGCGGTGAATACGTCGCGTACCCCCCACTGCCACCGCCGGGCCAACCGCTCGGCCAGGCACCTGTGCCAGTGCCAGATTCCTCCTTCTGATGGACGTGAGGTGTGTGTGCCACCCAGCCTCACGGACGTGCTCTGCGCCCTCTCGCCGCTCTTGCCACTGCTTCGTCATCCTCACGCCACCTCCGTCACAACGAGTGACAGCCCTCCCGGTTCCCGACAAAGAGAAAGGTCCGGGGCGTAGCCCCAGACCTCTTGTCCGCAGGACTAGCCTCTCCCTGGTGCCTACGGGGTTAACTGACGGGTTCGGCGAAGGGAGATTGCCTACTCCGAATGATTCGGAGATTCACCCCACCTGGTTGGTTCCCCCGTCCCCGGCGATCTGCACCGGAGTTCGGCCGTATTCTCTTTCTTGAATTATACATGATCGGATGGCCGCTGGCAAGGGAAGAAGCCATGAGCAAGAAGCTCTAGCTCCACCGCCGCCTGGCGTACCAGGTGCCAGCCGTGACTGCCTCGGGGCTGGCGTCGCTGCTCAGCCTGCGGCGGTCGGTGGGCGCCGGCACAGGGGGGTAGTGCGGGCCAAAAGCCTGAGCGTTTCTAGTCTGCTAACGGTGAGGCAGGTTTAAGCGTGTGGCGGCGAATTGAGGTAGGGGACCAAGCCAGAGAAACTAAGGACGTGCGTCAAGTGTGGGGCGCCGCTGGACCAGCCGGCGACGGGCCGGCCCCGTGGTCTACTGCGGCCTACGAGGTCCAGCGCCTCTAGCGCCGCCTACAGGCTCTCGAGGAGCAGGCGTCCCGCTCGGCCCTTTCTTGACCTTGTCCTGCTTAGGCTTCTTGACATTCTTGCGGCCCTTCCCTCCCATTGTGTCCCTCCTTCAGCTTTGGTCAGGATTGTAACACGAGCCAGAGCCACGGGGGGAAGACCAGTGGGGGCCAGCCGTGCATCAGCCTAGCCACCGCCTCCTGGCGTGCCAGGCGCCTACGGTGAGGGTGAGGGCCGAAGCTATGGTGACAAATGCTGGGGCGGCGCCCGCCGAGTGCCGGGCTTCCTCCGGCTCACGCCAGCTGTCTCAAGTACCCGCCATGCTTGCCGCTCACTCACCCCAAGGCGTCCCCCAGCCTCTCTGAGCGTCAGACCATCTTCGACATACAAGCGAACGATCTCTTGGTTGCGCTGTGCTAGTTCCTGAGGAGTAAGGCGGTGGGCGCTGCGGCTCCTTCTACTGACACCGGCCTTTTCGAGTATCATGCCCACCTGATCGCGACTAAGGTGGAACCGCGCCCCAACTTCTCCGAGCGTGAGGCGATGCTGCACATAGAGATGGACGATCTCCTTGTTGCGCTCGATGAGATCCTCGTCGTTCATGTCACGCGATGAGCACTACTCTCGTTGCCTCAGAGGTCATGGCAGCCCCATCCTACTCGCAGGCGGGAAGATTGGCAAGGGACGAGGCCATCGCTACCATGGGCCACACCATCGGAAGATCGTGACCGTCCCAGCGTCAACGCCGCGGCGGTCACAGGCAAGTGGTGTAGAATGAGTACTAGGCAGTGCGCGGTGAAGTGAATCGGAAAGGGGAAGGGATACGCGATGTGTGGATGCCAGCATCACTCAGAGGATTATGACTGCTGCTGCGGAGGCCACGGGGGTCACCACCACCGGGGCGGGCACTCCGGTTCGCGTCACGGCGGCCATGGTGGCTGCTGTTGCGGAGGCGGGGAGAATCCCCACGGCTTCCATAGGCGCTTCGGCAACCGGGAGGAGCGGGTGGCCGAGCTCGAGGCGTACCTGAAAGAGCTGGAGGCTGAGATACAGGGGGTGCGCGAGGCCCTTGCCGAGCGGCACGGGGGCTAGGCTGGGTTCCAGGTAAGCGGCAGAAGCCGTGTTGGGTCCGTCTTCTCTGGGGTGTCACGTGTCTTGACGGAGCCAGCGCTGCCGCAGGAACTCGACCCGCTCCTCATCCGGCTCCGTGAGTTCGACCTCGACGTCGACGAAACTCAGCAGGGGGTGAAGCTCGACGAGGTCCTGGCGGGTCTTGTCCAGGACTTCTCGCACCGCGGGCACGAGGGGATCTTCGCCGTCGAACTCCTCCGCCACCTCGGCCAGCACCATCTCCACGGCCCGCAGCTCCTGCCAGCACCAGGGCACCCCTTCCCGAAGGCTCTGCCTGAGGGCGGCCATCGCCTCGTCCCAGCGCTCCTGCCGGTCCGTGACGCGGCGACCGAGCTGTTCTTCCAGGAACCTCTGCATGGGGCTGATGGGCGATCTGGCGACGACCTCCTGGGCGCGGAGGCGCTCCCCCTTCAGCGACTCTACCCGTTCCGCCTGGTCGTCGGGCAGCACGTCGTAGCCTTTGCCCCAGTCCGGACACACCGGCACCGGCTCACCGAGCCAGTCGCAGAAGGAGCCGTTGTTGATCAGGAGTCGGCGCCCGCTGCGCCTGCCAGCGAGGGTGCCTTCCTCGACGAGGCGCGTTAGTTCCCTCTTCTTCTCCGCAAGCAGGCGGTTCCAGGCTTTGCCGGTGACCACCTGCTCGTCGTCGCCATCCTCTGCCTGCTCCTTGTCCGCCTCGCTCCATCCTTCGTAGCCTTCCACCAGTACCTCAGCCAGCTCCGCCAGCGGGACCATCTCGGCCCGGGCCTTCTCCACCAGACGTCTGTGCTCGCTCTCGGTGATGGGCTCGTTGGTGTGGAGGGCGATGTAGGTGGCGAGGTCCCAGACGCGGATTCCCCAGAGCTGGAGGGAGGCGAGCCAGGCGTGCTTCAAGCCCAGCTGGGTGGCTATCAGGTTAAGCACCGTGATGTACTTCCCCAGGTCGCCGTTGGCGGCGTTCATCAGGTGGATGTAGTGGTTGAAGTCGGGGGCCTGCGACTGCGGCATGGTTCGCCGCACCTGTACGTCTTCCTCTTGGTCCCCCTTCCAGGCTCGGAGCACGAGGAGCGCCCGCTCTTTGGCCGTGAGGGCCGGGTAGAGCCTGTCCAGGCGCTGGTTGCCGCTCACCGGCGCGCCCCCACCTTCGGGAGCCTGGGTGCCACCAGCCGCTCCAGGGCCTCCAGGCGCGCCTCGAACTCGCCAACCTCCAGCGCCTTGAGGGCCACCTGGGCCAGGTAGGCGAGGGTGCGGGAGCGGGCGACCGAGTTCTCGAGGGCCAGGCTGTCCAGGACGGCGATCTCCAGGAGTCTCCGAACCTGGCCGACATCCGCCAGACCATCAAAGTCGTATGCCCCGGAAACCGCCTTCTCCCGTCGCCTACGCAGACCGCCGAGCCGCCTGGCCTCGGCCATTTCCTCGGCGTGCTCCGGCGAGTGCATGAGGCAGAAGTCGCCGTCCAGGAGGGGAGGTGCCTGGCAGCGGCTGCCATCATCCTTAAGGGCTTTGCAGGCTCGCGAAGCCACTATGAGCAACCTCTGCTGATAAGGGGCCCGGTGCCGCTGAGCATACGAGGAAGACCCCCCGAGGGGGGCCTTCCCTGGGGTGCGGGCGCTGAGGCTAGTCGGTGTCGTCCTCCGGCTCGCGTGCGGACTGGAGCTCCTCCTCGAGGATGTCCCGGACGAACGTGCCTAGCCAGCCGCGCTCGCGCCCCTCGAAGTCGGCCAGGCAGTAGGCCTCGATGCGGGGGTCGTTCAGCCGGCGGAGCAGGCTCGCGCACTCGTCCATCTTCTCGAGGACTTCCTCCAGGATGTCGATACGCTCCGAGGTGGTAGCCGTCATCGCGTGCCTCCCCTAGACCGCGCTCTCGATGGGGGAGCCGTCCGGCCGGTGGCCCTTGGGGCACTCGGTCGGCTCCTGGTCGACCGGGGCGAGGAAGCCGTCCATACAGGCGCTGCAGAAGTACCTGGCCATCCCCTCCGGCTGCCCCTCCTGATCCGGCAGCCGCTCGAAAAGCCCCTTCTTGTTGGCATCCTTGGCGGGCTTGCGCTCGGCCTTCGGAGCCGAGGCCTTGCCTTCCCCAGCCACGCTCCAGCAGCGCCAGCCGTTGCAGGCGACGCCGCCCATGACCGCGCTTCCGGCCGCAGAGGGGCTCTTGAACTCCCGGCCGTCCTCCAGCCGGTAGCGGAGGCCGCCCTCCTCTCCCTCCACCACCGTGGCCGTGTACTCCTGCTTCTTGTAGCGGGCCACCAGCTGGGTCCCTGCCGCTAGATCCCTGTTCTCGATGGGCATGTAGCACCTCCTTTAGATTTGGTGCGTGATACATCACTCGGACGCCCGAGGAAGTCAAGTCAATCCGCCGCTTTCTCCGCTTTCAGGCCGGTGAAGGCCTCCCAGCGGGCAATCGCTATCCGGCCATAGTGTGGGTCGAGCTCCATGCCATAGCAGATGCGGCCCGTCCGCTCGGCGGCGATGACCGACGTGCCCGATCCCAGGAAGAGGTCCAGCACCAGGTCGCCGGCCCGGCTGCTGTTCTCGATGGCCCGCTCCACCAGCGCCAAGGGCTTCATGGTGGGGTGGAGTTCGGACTCGGCCGGCCGGGGGATGGTCCACACGTCGCCCTGGTCGCGGTCGCCGCACCAGTGGTGGGAGGCGCCCTCCCGCCAGCCGTACCAGATCGGCTCGTACTGGCGCTGGTAGTCGGCCCGCCCCAACGTAAACCTGTCTTTGCTCCAGATGACGGTGTCGGACCAATGGCCGCCTAGTTCCTCTAGCACGCGGGAGACGACCGGCCACTCGCGGGTGGACATGCAGATGTAGAGGGCGCCGTCCACGTGGGCGAGGAGGTTCTGGACCCAGGCGCGGCAGAAGGCCTCCCACTCGGCGGGGGCCAAGGCGTCGTTGGCGATGGTGCGCCGGCGGCCGGTTCTGGACGCGCCGCCGTGGTGGCCGAGGTCCACGTTATAGGGCGGGTCGGTGAAGGCCATGTTGGCGCGCTGGGCCCCCACGAGGCGCGACACGGCCTCGCTGTCGGTGGCGTCGCCGCATATGACGCGGTGGTCGCCCAGCCGCCAGATCTCACCGCGCGTAACGCCTGGTGCCCTCTGTGCCTCCTCCCAGGCCGCCTCCAGGTCGAAGGTCTCCGGCCGGCTGCGCTTGTCCCTCGCCTCCAGCGACTTCAGCAGCTTGGCGATCTCGTCCTCGGCGAACCCCGAGAGGGTGACGTCGACGTCGGGCGCCTCGCTCAGATCCGCCAGCAGACGGGCCAGGAGTTCCCGGTCCCAGTCGCCGGAGATCTTGTTGAGGGCTAGGTTGAGGAGCTTGGCCTGCTCCGGGGAGAGGTCGACGAAGATCACGGGGACGCTGGCGAACCCCAGGCGGCGCGCCGCCAGGAGGCGCTGGTGGCCGCCGATTACGGTGCGGTCGTCCCGGCGGCCGATGATGGGGTCCACCAGGCCGAACTCCCGGATGCTGCGGGTCAGGGCCTCCAGCTCGGCGTCGGAGATGCGCCGGGGATTGAACGGATCGGGGCGCAGGTCGCCGATGGGGACGTGTTCGATGACGAGCTGCTCTTCGTGCTTCGCCAAGTTAGCCATCGCGCTTACACCTCCCGCAGATGTCACCAACCCTAGCCACGTTCATCGGGAGACCACATTTTCGGCAGCGAGGCGGACCCTGCTGCGGAACGTTGGGCGACACCTTCCGCTCACCCTCCGCACCCAGATCAGCTGGATCCGTATCTGTTTGCGGAGGATGCGGAAGGTGCGGAAGGTCTTTCGGGGTCTCTATCTCTTCTTGTTGACCGTTACACTTTTGTGCCTCGGCATTGAAAACACGTTCCGCATGCTCCGCACGCTCCGCAATCGTATCTGGACTTGACGCCTTATTCTGCGGAGGGTTTGCGGAGGATGCGGAAGGTGGGGGCTGAAATTCAGTGGAGCTGGCGGGTTCCAAGCGATAGAGAGTGCCTTTCTGGTGGGAGTCCTGGCCCAGGGTGCGGATGAAGAGGTCCCCATATCGGCGGTCGCGCCGCTGGCCCAGGGCTTTGCCCAGCCGGGTCCTGAGGGCGTGCTCAGTCGCGTCGTCCTTGGCTGTCGCGAAGACGCTGGGCAGGAGTTCCCACTGGTGGGCGAGTTCGAAGAGGTCGCCGGCTTTCACGGCGGCGTCGCCGTGGGTTTCCCACCATGCCGCCACGAAGGCCCGCCATTCCTCCGTTTCGGCGTCGACGCGGCGATACAGTTCGTCTCGGTTGGAGAGGAAGCCCGGTATGTCGGCTACGTCGAGGATGCCGCCGACTACTCGGCACCAGGACTCGAAGGAACCGAGGGGCCGCCCGTCCCAGGATGGCCGGCCTTGGGCGATCCAGTGCTGAACCAGGACAAGCAGCGCCCATACGAGATCGTGGCGGTTCTCGCGGACCCAAGGGGTCAGCGGGTCGTGCCGGAACCCGGTTCGCTCCCAGGGCCTGTCCACCTTGGAGTCCAGACGGACCCAGGCGACACGGCGCACCATCTCCCCGTCGAGGTCCAGGTTGTTGCCAGTGGCAAGCCAGAGGCTTCGGTTCGGTAGGCGGATCGTCTCGCTCTTGCCCAGAATCCGGTCCGCCCAGACGGTCGTCGTCAAGACGGCGGCCAGCGGTGCCGAGTCGAGGCGGCGTTTCACGTTGTCCAGGAGGATGACGGGGCTTCCGTCACGCAGTATGGCGGTGGTCCGCTTCCGCATCTCCTCCTCGCCTCTGCCTACGGTCATGACTGGGGGGGGAGCGCCAGCTACCACAACTCCAATACCCTCGGCGAGCAGGCCCTTGCCGCTTCCTGGGGACGGGGCGTCTACGGCGAACAGAGGCGTGGGGCCGTCGATCATCTCGCGGGTGATAGCCGTCAGCGGCGCGGCGACGGCGTGGGCACGCGATGAGTCATCGGTGAACGGGAAGTCAACCAGCCACTCAGTCAGGAGCAGCCCTTTCGCACGCTCCAGGTCGGCGCTGCTGGGCCGTTGCGGCACTTCGGGCACCGGCTTGCCGGTGGGCTGATAGTAGAGTCGAGTGGACTTCTGGTAGCCCGGCGCAACGACTAGGGTTCCGTCGGCCGAGAAGACCGGGGTTCCGGTGATCCCTCGGAGGATCGGCAGCGGCTTGTCCAAGGCCATCATGTCCTCGGCGACGTCCTTAGGCGGCCGGGCCGGCACAAGGCCCTTCTGGTTGGAGAGTCTTAGCCACTCGGCGACGCGGTCGAGGCGCCCGCGCAGGGCAGGGAGACTGAGGTGAGAGACGATCGGGCGACCCTCATCGTCGTGCACGATCTCTGAGATCTGACCGCCGTGTCGGAAGAGCCACGGCGGGTGGTTGGTGTCCAGGACGGCGCTCCAGGCGTCTTCGGCGATCTCGTGGAGGTGTCGGTCGGTCACCACAATGCGCGGATGACCGTCATCGCTCTGCGGAAGGTTCGGGCGATGTCCGTCGCGACCGATGGCGATCCCCAGGGCAGCCTTCCATTGCTGCCAGCCCTTATCCTGACCCTCGGGATGGAAGCATTTCCCTGCGAAGGGACCATCTGGCAGTCTTTGCCCGACGCCACACTCGAAGGGCTGGCCGTCGTCGTGAAATGGGCACTGGCGGACGTGGTACCAGGTGATGCCCTGCGCATCGGGCGGCTGCTCCCGGTACTCGATTCCATGGCGATCCAGGATCTCGTCGAGGCGGAGCGAACTCCTCACCCTGTTCACATCCTTCTGCTTTAACGTGGGGTTCGGCTTCGGTGCCAGGGCCGCCACCGCTTCCAATTGCTCCTGCGAGACGGCGATGATTCGGTCAGGCACGGACTCGAGCCGGGACCACCGGTGGGGCCGGTCCTCCGTGGAATCGCCCTTCACCTTCAGGGTGCTCACCAGACCGGCGATTCGGGCCGCGTTGGCCACGGTAGTGTCGACATGGGCTCGCTTCGTGTCGAACTTCGCCGAGAGGGCGGTGAGGACAGCGTTGACCAGCTCCGCCGACGCTGCGTCATTCGGAAGGGCGATGGGGTAGAGAGCGTAGTAGCCATTGCCCGACAATACCTTGATGGGCGCCGGCCAGCCTCGCTCGTTCAGATAAGAGGTGACGGCTTCGAGGACTTCGCGAGCAGCCTCAAGCTCTGCGTCGGTGCTGCTGATGCCGCTAGGCCGCTCCGCGTCGATGTCCAGTAGGAACCAGCGACGAGCGACGACGTCGGCGTCGGCCGTCGTCTTCTCGGCCTTCTCGACTATGCGGTTCGCTGCCCGAGCGAGGAGCGCAGGGTTGACCGGGTTCAGAGTCAGGTAGATGTTCGCCCGGCCGTCCCATCGGGAGACCGCGGCAGCCAGCTTCTCCAGGTCGTCGAAGTAGCCGGAGGCGGTGTTACCATAGCGGTCATGCTTGGGGATGCGAACTTCGCGCACTTCTCCTGGTCGCCAGAGTAGCCCCAGGAACCGACAGACGGCATGAGTGCCTTCAGCCGCCTGCGCGCCGGCCACGGCATTCACAGCCGCACCACCCGCCCCACAATGGTGCAGTTGCGGCAGCCGCGCATGGGGTGCCATGATGCCCCGGCCTGGTGGTCGGCCGTGACGGCAATCGTCACCTGTTCTGCCTCCTCTTCCAGAGGCAGGCTGATCAGGCGCTAGGCGCTACATATTATGTAACGAGTCTCGTTTGCGCCAGGACACCCCGATTCCCCTCGGGGTCGCCAGACATGCCCCGAGCGTCACATTCCCCTGACGGCGCAAACAAAGGCCTCCGTTTCGGTCGTGGTCAGACAG
>Ga0315294_10000556_pt1 | contig 40331 bp, 33 predicted proteins | sample YL17G13_40_MG_FD_203626 | JGI IMG/M metagenome (GOLD analysis project Ga0315294, IMG submission 203626) | Sediment microbial communities from Yellowstone Lake, YNP, Wyoming, USA - YL17G13_40 | ecosystem: Environmental > Aquatic > Freshwater > Lake > Sediment | place: USA: Wyoming | collected... | reverse complement strand
CACAGTGATATCTTTGATGGTCGATTTCGCTCCGCAACTCAGGCATTTAACGAGTACTTCATATTTCTTGACTCCGCGAGGGAATGTCACCTTTATGTTCAGGACTTTTTTGTTATTGCGGATGTCTCCTACTTTCAGCTTTGAGTAAAGCAAATTCCCGCAATCGCACGGTAAGGGACAGAAACTCTTCGACGTCGCAGACCATCTCGAGCGCTTCTCGGCGCGGCATTCGGAACACTTCAGAATGTGGTATCGGCCGTCAGGTTCTCTGGGGATTGTCCTGACAACGCGGTAGCATCTGAACTTTTGCCCGGTTCTGTCTTTCGGTAAAATCCCCCTATTCACTTTAACCATGACTTCGCCCGCCTGGTGCTTCCCCTTAGATTCCCCCTCGATCCTCTCGGATGCACCTTTCCGGAATTCTCCCATATCAATCTCGACCTTTCAAGAGCCGGGTGCCGGGCTCAGGCTGAGCGAGTCCGCGAGCGTGCCTGTGCCCGTCCTGACCCAAGCCGTTCTACCGCCACAAGCTGCGTCCGCTGCGTCCGCCGTGGCGGATTGTGACGGGCACCCGCGGGTCCCGATGGCTCACGCCGTCGGGTACGCGCTTGCTGACGCGCGCGCTTCGGACCCGGGTGCCGCCTACAACCGAGTCCTCGAAGTTGTAGGTGCTCTTGTTCAACCGCCACAAGCTCCGAGGACTCCGCTTGTGACGGGCACCCGCGGGTCCCGATGGCTGATGCCGTCGGGTACGCCCTTGCTCACGCGCGCGCTTCCGACCCCGCGCCGCCCGGCTCAGGCTGAGCGAGTCCCCGAGGATGTGGACGCCGCCGCCCTGAATGTCGTTTTAAGATGGCTGAGGTGTTATAATATCCGCCTGCTTCGGAAACTCTCACGCAAGTGAGACATTCCTGGATGGAGGTGAGTTCATGAAACCAGGTCTGACTGTCGCCATTCTGCTGGCCCTTTCGCTTCTCGGCACGGGTTGCGGCGGATTCGATGCCTACCCCGGTCCGCTCAGCCAAAGCCAATGGAGGGTTGGCGACACGAACCATGTCTTTTACTATACGTTCGCGAAGCGCCAAGCCGCCGGCGATCAGCTCGTTCTTGAGTTCCACCATGACAAGAACGTCGAATACCCCAATGCGATCGCAACCATTGAGAACATTTCCACACTCGATGAGGACGACGACCCGAACGCGGCTGTTCATTTTGAGGCCGCGGAGGGAGTCACATATGAGACCGACGATGAAGCGAAAATAACATTCAGTCTGACGATGCTGGACTTCAGCAAGGGATATCTCGGTGCCAACATAAGCGGAGAATTGCGTCATGTTGAAGCGCCTGATGATCCGCTGCTTCATGTGAACGGATGGTGTATGTATTTGCCCATAGTCCAATAGCCGGCCGGGTGCCGGGCTCAGGCTGAGCGAGTCTTCGTCCGCCGCGGCGGACTGTGACGGGCACCCATGGGTCCCGAGGGCTCACGCCGTCGGGTACGCGCTTGCTCACGGGGCTGTTGAAAAGGTGCGATTTCGCGGAGGGAAGGCATATCGGGCGTGGCACCCTCAGGCGAGTCCTCGAGCCTGGGGGTGCTGCACCAATCACCGGCTACCGGGCTCAGGCTGAGCAAGTCTTCGTCCGCTGCGTCAGCCGTGGCGGATTGTGACGGGCACCCGTGGGTCCCGATGGCTCACGCTGTCGGGTGCGCCCTTGCTCACGCGCGCGCTTCTGACCCGTATCGCCGTCTCGTCGACACCGGGTGCCGATTCACGTAGCCCGGCATGCGTCCCAGACCTCACCCCCCTTCCCCCCCTCTCCACAATTGTGGAGAGGGGGGACAGGGGGGTGAGGGGGGACAGGAGGGAGTCACGTAGCCCGGCGGGCGGGCCGAAATTGTGGTAATTTATCCGCGAACAACCCATAGGAGGCTGAACAATGAAAAACGCGATTATCATTGCGGCCGGGATCGTCATCTTACTTGTTCTTGCGGGGCCGGTATTGGCGCAGGGCGATGGGGACGTCACGGCTGAGAATGCGCGGGGAGAGGGCGGGCTCAGCGCCGGGATCGGCGTCGACTGGGGCGGTCTCGGCCTGAACTACATAGCGATGTCCGAGGACTCGAGCACGGGGCTCACGATCGGTGTCGGTACGCTTTTCCTGGGAGCCGGAGCGTCCGCAGGCCTGGTGTTTCGTTCAGGAGACTCCGAAGCCATTTTTGCCGAGGGATTCTACGGGGGCGTCGCGGCCGGGGAAGTCGGAGCGGTCGGCGGCGGCGTAACGGTGGAGTACGGCAACCTTGCGGTGGAAGGCGGCGAGGCGGTCTGGCGTATCGGCCTGGCTTTCGCCGGGAGCGACAATCCGATAGTGCCCATAATCGGATTCGGTGTCTCGTTCTGAGATAGTCGCCCCGCGACAAGGCTTTCAGCTATAATTGCGATCCGGAGGTGCGACAATGTTCGCCAGAGTCCTTTACTGTATCTTTCTCGGCTTACTGGTAGCCTTTTTTGTGGCCTGGGCCATGGACGCCTGGTTCCCCACTCCTCAGTGGGACAAGGTTTACCCGGGTGTTGAGCGCTATCCGCAGGAGCCAATCCCTCCATCGTCGGAAGAGCTCAATATGTTGAGCGCCGAAACAAAAAGCGCCAGGGTCCAGCAGTATGAGGCCGATCGCGCGGCTTTCGAGGAATGGAAGACGAATCGTGACCAGCGGGAGGAGGAATTCACCAAATTGATGGATAAACAAGGCATAACCGTCGCGCTGATATCGATGGCTATCGCCGTGGTAGTGACTGCAGTGAGCCTGTTGTACTCCGGCAGACTGCAGGTGATTACGGAAGGCATGTTGCTTGGTGGGATATTCACGCTCATCTACAGTTTAGGCTGGACCTTCATTCGTACGCCGAAAATTGCAGTCTGGGCGGTCGCGGTCAGCCTGGTTATCACTATCGCTGTCGGCTACATGAAATTCGTCCGAAAGCCCGAGCAGGCTGCGACTCAACCTCCTCAACCCTGAACACTCCGCATCCCGACGTCGCACGGTCGCACAACCTTTTGGGTCTCTGCGCAATCTCAATATATGGAACGGAGGTGTAAACCATGAGGCCCGGATGCCACTTTACGTCCATCTTTTCGGCGATCGCGCTGATAGTGTTCATTATTGCTTCCTTCACGGCGTGCAGGCACGAAAGGTCCGCCGCGGACACGATCGAGCCCGTGAAGATGTACTTCGAAAAGCTGACGGGGAAGAAGATCGTTCCTCCCGATCTAAGCTCGATCGAAGGGGCCGGCGGGATGATCCTCACGTGGAAAGTCAGCGGGGACAATCCGAGTCAGTTCACCGAATATTCCTGGGTGCTGGCCAGAAACACCGATGATCTGAAGAAAGCGCTGATAATGTTCGATTCGGCGAGGGCGTGGAACACGGAGCAATATGTATTTTTGCCGGTATCATCGGCGGCAATCGAGGTTCACAAGACTGTGGGATTGTCGGTGCCGCAATCGATCTACGACGAAGACGGGATGAATCGGATCCGCGAGCTTGTGCTGAAGGGCGAAGCGCCCACGGGCGGGTTTGTGGATCAGCTCGATCAGTTCATGGAGTAGGTGGTGAAGGCTCAGGAGGGCACGCCCTTGCTGACGCGCGGGCCCCGGAATCCATTGCGTTAGTGAACCAGGGAGGTCACAGCAGGCACCAGCTCGTGCTGGTCGAGGAATTCGCGTATCTGAGGCTTGCTGAGCAGGCCGTTCGTGTGCGTGGAGTACACGCGGAAATTGTCGCCGCGTTTCTCGCCGAAGGGACGCAGGATGAACATATCGTCGCGCTCCTCGGTGTACGCGGACTCGTCCGGTGTAAGGAGCTCCTCGTATGTCTTTTCGCCCGCACGTCGACCGACGAATTCCGTTTTGATGTGAATGTCGGGAGCGATCATGTCGACAAGGACTTCCGCGAGGTCGGTGATTCTGACGGCGGGCATTTTGAGGATAAAGACCTCGCCGCCTGCGGCATCCGCGCCCGCGCGCAACGTCAGCTTCACCGCCTGCCTGATGGTCATTATGAAGCGCTCCATATCGGGATGCGTGACTGTCACGGGTCCGCCTTCCCTGATCTGCCTGATGAACAGGGGAAGGACACTCCCCGTGCTGCCTATCACGTTCCCGAACCGCACGCTCGCGAACCTGGTGCGATGGCTGCCCTTGTAGAGGTTCGCGGCGATGATCAGTTTCTCGCTTAAGAGCTTGGTCGCGCCCATGGTGTTGATCGGGCTTACGGACTTGTCGGTGTTGATCGCGATGACCTTGTCAACCTCGTTGTCCATCGCGACCTCGATCAGGTTCTGCGTCCCGAGCACATTGGTCTTGACCGCCTCAAACGGGTTGTACTCGCACGCGGGAACGTGTTTCAAAGCCGCGGTGTGGAAGATGATGTCGATATCCTCGCATGCGCGCCTGAGACGCTCCTTGTCCCTCACATCGCCGATCAGGAACCTCAGATTGCGGCGATCCTTCAAGCGCTCCTGCGCGGCGTACTGATTGAACTCGTTCCGCGAGAAGACCCTGACCACCGCGGGATGGCATTCGAGCAACTGCTCGACGATCTCGGAACCGATGGAACCTGTCCCGCCGGTTACAAGAATCCGTTTGCCGGTGTACGCGTTTTCGTTCATCGCAGCCCTCCTTGGCAGACTTGTGGCCGCCTCGGTCATCGGGAGGACACGGGCATGACTTCGCTCGTGTCCTCCCTATTCCTTGAGCCCAAGGCCCATCTTCGCCCATTTCAGGTACCAATGGTATGGCTCCAGACGAGCCGAGCTTCAGTCAATCCATCTGCCCATCATTTCGCGGCAAGGGCGGCGGGTGTGATCTCGTCGCCTGCCGATATTGACACACGAACGATTTTGCCCAACACGTTCGAGAGCTCCATCGCGCCGATCTCCCCTTCCGGGCGTGACAGCTTGATGTCCTCGGCGGTCAGAACCGTCCCCGAGGCAAGGTCGCGCGACGCATAGAGCCCTTTCCGTCCGAGATGCCGCTTCTCCAGCTCAGCGCTGCAAGGCTTTTTCTCTCCGTCGCCCAGTGCACTGAAGACGCTCCCGACCGCATCGACCAGCGCCCTCAGTTCGCCCGGCTCGACCGAGAGCGACTGATCGGGTCCGGGAAGCGAGCGGTCGAGCGTGAAGTGCTTCTCTATAAACCTGGCACCGATCGCGACCGCCGCGGGCGCAGCCCAAGTGCCCTCGGTATGATCGGAAAATCCGATAACATCCGGGAATTCCCTCGACAGGGTCTCGATCGCCCGGAGGTTCAGTTCTTCGGGTCTCACGGGATACCTGCTCACGCAATGGAGGATCGCGAGCTTGTCGCAACCGGCCTTCACAAGCACGTCTCGCGCTCGACGGACCTCATCGAGGTAGCTCATCCCGGTCGACAGAACGACCGGAAGACCCATCCCTCCCACGTGCGCAAGGAGCGGACGATTGGTCAGGTCGCCGCTCGCGATTTTTACCGCCGGGACCCCGATCTCCCTCAGCATCTCAGCTTCATTGATGCCGAACGGAGTGCTGATGAAAGCGACGCCGGCGTCCCAGGCAATGTCGCGAAGACGCACGTGGGCGTCCCTGTCGAGCTCGACCTTGCGGAAAAGCTCGTAATACTCGGGCGCCTTCTTCGGATGCGCGAGGTCGGCGGCCTTGAATGTCTGAAATTTGACCCCATCGGCGCCGGACTCAGCGGCTGCCCGGATCATTCTCGCGGCGAGGTCGATGTCGCCGTTGTGATTTATGCCGATCTCCGCGAGCACGTAGGGGCGCGCCTCGCGACCGACGGTCACGCCCTGTATTTCAAACTTACTCATGACCAATTGCATCTTTGCGTTCCTTCAGGCTCTGCCAGCCGTCCTGGCCGACCTCGGAATTGATGGCCGCGACCTGGGGATGCTCAAGCAGGTAAGGTACGATAGAGTTGAGGTCGGCGTCGGGACCGAGCGCACCGATGATCGTCCGGACGACTCGGAAGTCGGCTTCCCTGTCGACCGTCAGGCGCCACTCGGGATGCTTCCATTTCTCCGGCGACGGGATCAGGAGCATTTTGAAACGGTTACTGTTTTCGTAGAGCGCCAGGGTGGGATGTTCCCTCAGCCTGGGAGCATCGGCGATTTTCTCGGCCCGCCTGAGCGCATCGACGGTGACGATCTCCACTGTGGTGCCCAGCGGTGTGTCATCCATGGCGGCGTAATCCCATGACCCGCTTGAGAAACCGCGCCATGTCTGAGCGACCACGCCCGGATCGACAAGAGGGTTATCGGCGGTCACGCGATAAACCACATCCGCCTCGGCTTCATCGGCCGCTTTCAGCAATCTCGAAAGCACATTTTCCTCGTCCCCCCGGACCACCTTCGCTCCGTATTCTTCTCCGAGCGACGCCAGCTCGTTTTCCTTGTCGCCCTCCGGCAACGCGAGCACAACTCCCCTTCCGTTTTTCGCATCGGTCACGCCCGGGAACTTCCACGAACGTCTGAGGACGTGCGCCAGGACGGGGATACCCTCGAGGTCGAGAAGGACCTTGCGCTCAAGGCGGGTCGAGGCGATCCTGGCGAGTATTACGGCTGCGATTTTCATGGCGTGTTCAATGCGCGGCGTCGCCGACGAGACTCCTACCCTTCCTTGTCGAGATATCTCGGTTCGCCCGAATCGGTCTGGGTCAGGTAGCCTTTGACGACCTTCTGTTCTCCCTGAACCACATGGATCGCTTTCTGGAGAGTGGACATCAGCGATCGTATTTTCTTCTCGATTTCGCCGTCCATCGTCACGATCTCCCTGAGCATCTCGGCGACTTTGCCGGACGCGACGTCGGGATCCTTTGGATCCGGCCGACCCATCCGCTCGGTCAGCTCCTTCCGGCGTTTCAGTAAGGTGACGACACGATCGACATCGCCCTCGTCGGCAGCACGATTGAGGGCATCGCTCAGCTCTTTCATCTGCTTCAGTTCTTCGAGCATCCGTTTCCTCTCAACCCGTAACGTTCAGACGCGACTTCGATTCCTCCACAAAAGGCTTCGCCTCGGCGATTCTCGCACCAATAGCCGGCTCATAGACTCCGGTCCTCCGCACCAGCTTCGGATCGATGGATTCCGGCACGACGGCGACTTTCACCGCCTTTTCCGAATCCGCACCCTTCGCTTTCTCGATTGTCTCCTTCCAGAGGTCCCTGATATCTTCCGCCAGCCTGAGGCCCGTTTTCATCTTCTCCGGGTCCTTCTCCATGTTGGCCTCAATAAGCAAATTGTAGAGGAATTGGTAGACCATTGCGAGGTTCCCTGCGAACTCGCCGGCATCGAGATCGAGCGTAATCACGAGCTCGAGATAGATGTTCTGGGCCTTGATCAAACAGGTGTTCACCTCGTCAAGGCGTTCTCTCTCGAATGCGAACAGCGCTCGACGTATGAAATTGACCGCTGCCTCCACAAGAAGCATCAGCAGTGCCTCCCGTCCGGCGGACTCCACCATCTGCTCGAGGTACTGGTCACGCACGGTCATGTTTTGGTCAGGCATAACTCCTCCTTCGAATCCGACCCCGTGTCGCTTCTCCCGGCAAGGATTTTCAACCCCAACAGGTGGAAGGGGAGCACCCCACGTGCCGTCCTGCCGGTGGACATGAACAGGTTAGTGAAAAGGTCAAGGGCCTCGCGGAAGACGATCCTCGAAAACGGCTTGCCGTTCACGGCCCTGTATGCGCGATGGAAATTCAGGACGCCGGTCTGGTTGGCCGTCTCAAGAAACTCCTTCATGGAAGGCTCTTTCATCATCTGAAAACGCAGCGAGTCGAGCTCGGCGATAATTTCCGCGCACCAGACCTGCGAAAGCCTTTCCATCTTTTCTATCGCCTGCACCACTTCCCGTATACGGGCCGTCCCCTTGTCGCAGATTTCGATGCATCGCTTGACGCTCGAGACGTCATCGAGCATGGCCTGGTGAAGCGATGCGATATCGTAGCCCTCGAATCGCGCCCCCCGCTCCCTGATGACGCTCATGGCGTCGAATCTCTCTCCAAGGAAGCTGTCCGCAGCTTCCTTCAAAGGCATGACCCGACAATTGTCCTTGAGAATCCCGCCCTCCGTGGCATTTATGACCGTTACCGTCGTTCGTGCGAACTCGCTGCGGAACCACTCCTTGTACGCGAACATCTGGCGGTTTGTTTTTACCGGGTCGCCGAAGATGTCGGTCATGCTGTAGGTCGTGTGCATCCGCTCATACGCCTCGATCGACAGGTCCATTTTCTCTTCATCCTCGAAGTAAGTGCCCTTGACATATGTGCGCCCGCCGGGGAACGAGAGGTCCTGTCCGACGAAGATGATGGGGTCGCAACCCATTTTGCGCGCCAGGTCGAACGCCATCGTGGCGACCGATCCCCAGCACAGCACGTGTCCCACGTCCGGCATGAACCGGGCGAGCCATTTCATGACTTTGTCGTTGTAGCTCGCAATGAAGAGCCTTCCGTCGAAGTAGTCGAGGCTCAGGGGATATGTCATCGGCTCGGCGACAAGATGGGCCTCCTTTGTCTGCGCGCCCTTGAGGTGACGCCAGTTGGCTTCCTGCGGATCGCCGGTGCAGATAAGGTGCGGCTCCACTCCTGCCTGGAGGAGCGGTCGGAGCGAGGTGTCGACCGCGATGAGCACGCATCGGTCTTTCAACTCGCCGAGCTGGTCGATGTTTTTCTGCAGGCTGGGGCCTGCGCTCACGATGATAGCCGGTTTCTTCTCGAACGCGCCGAACAATGTCCGCACGGGGGGATGGTCGATGATTTTTCCCATGCTGGTGAATGTGTTCCTCTGGTACTGCCAGGCCATGAGCATGAGGGTCTGGAGGTTGCCGCCGGTGGTGACAATAACGCCCTTCAATCGCTCGATGAAATCCGCGAAATACCTGGCGGATGGGAGTTTGGTTCTCGACGCCAGCTCAAGGAAACCCACCCCCGTGCAGTCCGACAGGGAGTATCTTCTCAGAAACGCCGCCAGGGCTTCATCGACGCTGTTGCCAAGCGTGATAACGATCCGCTTATCGGTGAGGAGGTCCCTGAGGTCTCGGGACGCAAGCGCCAGGCGGAATGCGCTGATGTGGGGCTCGATGACAAGAATCTTGCCGTCGTCGCCGATCTCGCCCGCAAGCCGCTCGACTGCATAGCCGAGTCCGAACCCGAGAATCACGAAGTAGTTGCGCTTCTCGTTCCCGAGAGCGCCGTTCACCTGGTCCTGAGCTTCGCGCTGGGGATCGTAGGTGGAGTGGACCGCGATCTCGGCGTCGCCGGTCAGGGCAACCATCGTCGTTTGGCCGTTGCGTGCGGTGCGGGTTTCGAATTTCAAGCCGGGAAAGGCCGGATCGTCGCCGGAAGGGTCCAGTGCGAGAAGCTCGTCGGCGAGCACAGCGTTGTTCTCCCTGAGAGCCGCGAGGTTACGCTCCAGTGTCGAAGCATCCATGTGACCGGGCAAAGATGAACTGTTAAGATGGGTCATTGCCGACTCCTTTTGGCTTGCTTCAGCTAGATCGAGCTTTCAAGCCGGTCACGATAAGCGATGACAAGACTGCGGCCGGAAAGCTCGCAGGCCAAAGCCGCCATCCAACCCATCTTCAGGACCTCAGTCCTCCTCTCGGACTGCTCGTTACTCTCTTAGCTTTTGGGAAACGGGCGATTCTTCTACCCCTCTTCCTCACCGCCTTTATCTGGAAGGAGTTTCATGATTTCAGGAATCACCGCCATCCATTCGTAGAGCAGCGGCGATATCTCGTATTCGATCAAATCGGCGAACAACGTCCAATCCTCGTCCTTGACAGCCTTAAGCACGTCGCTCGCCTGCCGGTTCAACTGGTACAGCTTATCAAGCAGAGTGAAATCGTCGATCCTCACAAGGGAGAAATCTATCTGGAAAGTGCCTCGCAAGCCCTCGAGGACTTCGCCGAAAGCGCCTACGTACTCCAGCGCTTCGCTGGCCGCCTGCAAGCCCTGCTTGATGTTGCCCTCCCGGACAGCCTTCGCTGACTGTTCGAGGATCGACGACAACTGCGGCAGGTATTCCTGGGCATCCTGCAGCGATTCGTACGCCAGATCGAGACGGTCGACGGTATGGATCGCGAGAGACACTATGTCGGAGATCGGAAACGCCCCAAGTCCTATCTCCTGGCTCTCGTCAAGCTCCTCCTCGTTCAGGACCACCAGGGTGATCACTTGAGGGTATTGAACAAGCGTTTTCTGAAGATGATCCATGAGCTGGTGGAAAGTCGTCAACCCATTGACATCAACGCTCGCTGTTTCGCCGTTTATGAGTACTTCCATGTCCTCTGCCGCCTCAGGTTGCCTACCCAATAATACAACAACCCGCGAAAACCTTCTAATGCATCCTAGACTGAAACCGAAACTCCTCCGCTGCTCTGGGACGTGGTCTGGGACGCATTGAGCCTGGCCTGCAGGAACTGGCTGGTCTGCTCGAAGGTCGACAGCGCCATCTCCATCTGGGTGAACTGAGTTCTCAGGCGCTGCTCATAGAGGCTGAGCCGGTACTCGTAGTCCTCTATGCGCCTCGATATTCGCAGGAGGTCCTGGTCGATGATTCCACCGGTTTTGATTCTCTCGCGGATGACTCCGTTAGTGCCGGTGTAGCCTTCGAGAAACGCGTCGAGTCGGCGAGAGAGACCCGCGTTCAGGGTCGCATCCTGGCCGATAACAGTCTGCGAGGCGATCCCGAGCGAGTTGGCGAGACTCGATCCCGCGCCAAGGTCCTGGATGCTGATGCGCGACCGTCCGGAGTCTGTAGCGGCCTCGAACTGGAGAAAGCCGCCGTCGGTCAGGTACACCCGTATCTCGCTCCCAAGGCCCACCTGAGAGAGGGAGTTCATTATGTCGTTCATGATCTGACTCGAGGTGTGATACCCGACCCCCAGGGTCACCGTCGCCTGAGTCGTCCCGTTCCCGATGCTGAAGCTGAGAGGCGCGGCCAGACTGATGCCGGACGTGATGTCTTTGTTTCCCGTGAGTTCAACAACCGATGTATAGTCGCTCGCGAAGAGAGTCAGCACTTCCTCACCGCGGTCCTCGAGAGCCTGCTGGAGAGTCTGGTTGTTCTGAAGGTTCTGGAGAATCTCGTCCCTGTCGGTCGTTTCCGTCACAAGATACGGCGACCGCGCGAGATCGATTCCCAGCCCCACCCGCCCGGTGGTAATGCCGAGGTCCGAAAGCATCCTGAGCTTATCGCTGTCTGCGGAGGCCACCGGAGTAAAGAGATTCAGCCTAAGCGACGAGTCCATGCGACCCAGGGTTGAGGATCCGAACAGGATGTCTCTTATCGACAGGTCCTGCCGCTCAAGATCGTACAATACTATCTCGTCGGATGTGAGCTTGCTTTTCTGGCTGTCCGTCAGGGGCGTCAGTTTGTCCCTTTCGTCGTCCGTAAGCGGAGTGACATTGACGGTCTCCTGCAGCTTATTGTAGGCCGCGATGAAGTCGGCGATGGCCTCGGTCGCACGCGTCGTGTCGGTCGAGATATCGACGGCTATCGGATCGCTGGAGACACCCCGCAAGGTCAGGGTGACATCGTTAATTATGTCGTCCACGTCGTTCGTGTCGCGCGTGTAACTCTGGCCGTCCACAATGAACTGCGCGCGGACCCGCGAGGTTCCGATGTACTGCGAGCTCTGGTAGCTGTCGGTGAGACGCATCGAGGCCCAGAAGTTGGAGGTATCGGTGGCGCTCCCGATTTGGATCCGATCGTACAGAGGGGGCTCTGTCAGATCCTGCGTCAGTACCAGCCTGTCCCGAACCGAGTCGTATGACGCGATTACGCCCGTGGGAGAATTATTGATGCGGTCGATTATGTCGTTCAGACTGTCCGCGCCGGTATTCACCGTGATCTTGACGCCGTTGATCGTGAAAGTGCCGCTCACCAACGGGATCGTCAGCCCCGAGTATGCAAGCGCGCTATCGGCCATCACGTTTCCCGCCGCCGTGCCGGAGTACTGCACTCCCCCGCTCGCGGTGAAAAGTCCAAGGGCGATGAAGAAGCTCGAAGTATCCCCTGCGCCGCCGAGAGTGATCGGGCTCGTGTTCCCCGCGTCGGGCCTGTGGATCAGGAACCGATCGTGCACTGGGTCATATTCCATCACGACCCCCGCGCCCGATGAATTAACGATGCCCATGATCTCGTCGAGCGTCTGTGTCGCCGGGTTGTCGACCGTTATGCGAACGCCGTTGATGGTGAAGGAGCCCGAGGTGACCGCAATATCCAGACCCGAGTTCTCAATCGTCGTGTAAATATTCAAAGCGGGAGTAGATGTGCGTGCGGGATCGGAGACGCCCCGATGACCGAAGATGTAGGTTGAGGTCGGCGGGCTCACGACAAGCTCGCTTGATTTGCTGGAATAGATCAGCGCGGTGCCGTCGCCGAAGGCCCCGCCTGCGCCGGTCAGTTGAACGCTTTGAATCAGGTCGGTTATGGGAGTACCGTCGGTGCCTATGACCGTCCTTCGCTGAACCGGTCCGCCGTTGTCGGGCTTGAACAGCGTCGTGAACGTGTAGTCCGACGCCGAGGTCGTCGCAGCATCGACGGAAGTCAGGCCGGCGTCGGCAAGAGTGCTGATATCCGTGTCCACGCTCAAGGCGTCAGGATTGATGACCTTCTCCAGTATGCCGTTTCCAGCGGGATCGTCGGTGAGTCGGATGTCCACCCCACCCTCGCTCGCGACGATCTGAAGGTTGTAGGACCCGGCGCCGTCGCTCACAAGCTGCGCGGTGACCCCGGAAACCTGTGCATTTATCGCGTCGATCAATTCCTGGACGGTGCTTCTCGAGGTGACCCCGAAGACCGTGACGGGATCGACCGCGCCCCCGCCGTTGTCCCGATCGATGGTAAACAGCGACGCCTCGGTCACCCCGATAGAACTCAATATCGTGCCTCCGTCAAGGCTCACGGTTCCGGTGACCACTCCGCCTCTGCCATCGGTGCCTGTGACAAGATGTTTTCCGGCAGCGGGAACGGAAAATCCGGAGGTCCTTATGGTCTGGCTTATGTCATCCGAGCCTTCATCGACCGTTACGAAGGTGCCGGTGTTCAAGTTGACGAAGGCGCTCGGATCGTAGAAGTACATCGAGATGGCGGTTTCGCTGGACCCGGTGGCCTGATCGCGAAGCACGATTTTTCCGTTTTCGAGCGTCACGGTAGTCTCGAACGGGGGATTCGGGGCATCGTTGAATAGAGTCTGAAGCCGCGAGATCAGGTCGTTCAGGGTCGTGGTCCCGTCGACGGCGAACGAGTCGGTAAAAGTGTCGCCGTCGTATTGCGTCCCGCTGATCTCGATTGTCTCGTCTCCGGAAAGCGCTCCACCCGAGTACTGGTCGAGGCTTATGAGTGTCTCAGCGCCGGTGGCTATGTTGGCGCTCGACCCGGTGGTGAATGTGCGGGTGCCGACGATGGTGCGGTAGGTGGCCGTGTTTCCTGCGGTCGTGTTTCCCGTGCTTATCGAGAACGTGCTCCCCGAGTAGTCGGCGTCCACGAAACTGAGGCCGTTGAGCGCGATTGTGCTCACCCCGCTCGGATCCGTCTCGGTGATCACAAAAGCCCCGTTCGCATCCGTCGAAACCTGCGCTTCTCCCTGGAACGCGGCCTGTATGGTCTGGCGCAAACGCTCCAACGTGTCGGTCGCGTCCCCTGCGAACGTAAAGTACTCGGTGTGAGCGGAGCTGTCCTTCAGCGTGACATCTATCTTGATCTTGTCGCCGGCGGTGATTTCCGCGGAGGCGGTTCCCGCCTGGATCGTGTCCCTGAGAAGGGTGCCGCTCAAAGCCCTGGTCCCGCCGAGAGAGTTGGCGGTCATGGCGATCGCGCCTATGCCGGCCGTGTTGCCGTAAGCCATCTTGACGGCTGCGCGCTCCAGGGACCTGTCCGAAAGCCCGCTCGTCGCCTGCGCGCCTCTTGCGATCGACTGGATGGTCACCGAGTGGCTTGCCGGTTGCGCACCGAAGCCGGCGGTCGCTCGAAGAAGGCCGGGGGCCGATGATTCCGCGATCTTCGTCCTGAATGTCGACTCGAGCCGGAGATTGAGAAGGCTCGTCTTGACACCCAGAATCAAGATATTCGCCTGTCCATAAGCTGTTTTTTCGAACTGACGCTGCTCGGCCAGATTCTCGAGCTGCGTGATCGGAGCCCGGCGAATCGACAACAGGGCGTCAATGAGATCGTTTGTCGACAGTCCTGAGAAGAGCCCCGAGAATGTAATGTTACTTGCCATGCCGGAATATCACGCTCCGATCTATCGCAGTGACGGTCCTCCCCTTCTCTATATATCGGCGCGCTTTCCGCATCCCTTCGGGTCCGATTGCCGTGAAACCAGGGGGCCCTCCCGCCTGAAGATTCCCGGGAAGGAGGGCCCCCTTTTTACTTCGAAGTCATAGAAGAAGCTCGACTCTTCCGCCTTTCGACCGCCCGTCCCGACCTTTGCAGCCTAAGGCCGATCCAGGCGCTGAAGGCGTTCTCACACCTTCACATCGGTTACCAGAGGTTCGCCGCTCTCAATGAGTTGGGCGAACTGCGGTAACTCGTAAGGCGGAATTTTCCGGATTACCTCGCCGGTCCGCTGATTGATAATCTGGATCGAGATATCACCTGACGTACTGTCGATGATGAATCTCGCCTGGATCTCAAACAGGTCGAAGGTGACGTTCACCTTCTTGAGCGCCTCAGCGAGTTCCTCAAGGGACATTCGCTTGGTTTGCTCGACATTACTCTCAATGGCCCGACCCCGCCCTTTCGAGGATTCCCGAGAATCAGGAGCTTCTTCCGTACGTCGAATCGGAGGGGCGGCCGGCACGAACGGTATCCCATCCGCGCGTTTCCCCTTCACCTGCACGGAGTCAGACGCAAGCGTCCCGCTCGTGCGCAGGTGTACGATCCGGCTGGAATCAGCTGCTCCCAGGTTTCCTATCGTAGCCATGAGATAACCTCCCTAAGCTTCAACCATAATTAGAGACGATTATCTCAGGAGCTGCAGGACGCTCTGAGGCAACTGGTTGGCCTGAGCCAGAACCGCGACGCCGCTCTGCAGCAGAATCTGGTTGCGGGTGAAGCTGATGACCTCTTCCGCAACGTTCAGATCCCTGACGCCGCTTTCGGCTGCAGCCAGGTTACTGTAAGCGATGTCGAGGTTCCTGATGGTCGACTCGAGGCGGTTCTGGACCGCACCGAGTCTGCTTCGGAAGCTGGACACCTTGTCGATTGCGCCGTCGATCTGGGTTATCGCCCTCTCAGCAGACTCCTGGCTGACGAGCACGACGCCCCGCAAGCCTATCGCGTCGGCATCCATCTGGCCCACTGCAAGCTGCAGCTTCTGACCCTGATTTCCGCCGATCTGGAACACGAGTGGGTTCGGCACGATGTGCACGAAGCTTTCACCGATGAAGCTGGACGTCACGCTGACTGTCGGTCTGGTGTAGGGATCAAGGTTGTACGGAGCCTGCACCTGATCGATGGTGCCGTCGGGATCAAGGGTGTAGCCCTGGGTTGTGTCGAACCGAAGCTCGATGCCCGCAAGCACGCCTCTCAGGACACCGGTATTGCTCTCGCCGGTCGCCACCAGGGCTCCGGTCTCGATGTTGAGAACGCTGACCCGGTAGTTGGCGTAGGTGGTCTCCTGAACCTGGAACCAGCTCATCGCGTTGATCATGCCCTCGTCGCCGGAGAACACCAGCTCCACACCCGGCCACGGACTCGTGATCGAGATCGTGCCCTGGGCGGGTCCGGTGAGATTGTAATGGACCAGGTCGGGATATGCGCCGCCGGTCAGAGTGGCTTCAAGGTTAAGATCCAGCGTTGAGTTCGGGTTCGCGATTGCGAGGCTGATCTTGCCGACGAAGTCGGCGAGAGTGTCGGTCTTGTTGATCAGGATGGTCGTGCTGCGGCCGAGCGGGACTGCGGCGAGACCGATCTCGACGTAGTCGCGACCGCTGAAAACACCATTGGCGGCGAACGCCGCGATCGACTGCATCTGCGTGGTGTTCTGAACAGGCAGCACGTTGTTGGTGCTGGTATGGATGATGCCCGTCTCGCCCGTCACCAGGATGGCATCGAATGCAAGTCTCAGACCCCGGAACGTATCGAGGTCCAGATTCGCGCTGGTGCCGGTCTGAGCGATCGAGATCGTCTGCGAGATGCTGCCGGTGTCGACGTTGGTCACCCTGTAGGTCCTCTCCGAAACGGCCGACACACGGAAGGTGTAGAAGCCCGAAGGAGTGGACGTCTGGGTGATGGTACCGTACTGCTGCAGCTCGTTCTGGCCGGTCGTGTTGATGATTATCTCGTCGGATCCGGTCGTGACATCCGGACCGAACCGAACGTTAAGCTCGCCCGTGGTCGCGTCGCCGAGCGCAAACGGCTCACCGCCTGTGACGATCTCAACGACGCGGTTGGCATTCGCCGTGATTGCGGCGGATACCGTGTCGATGAACGTCGCCCCGAAGCTCACACCGGTGGCGACAAGGCTGAACGCAGCCACATCAAGCTCGAGCTTGCTTCCGGACATATCGACATCCGAGAAGACCAGACTCGAGATGACGACCGATACGCCCGCAGCGGCGTTTATGATCAACTTGCCGTTCGATGCGCCCATTGTCACGTAACCGTCGGTACCGGGAAGGCTGAAGAGTGCGTTCTCCAGGAACAGGGCAAGGCTCGCATAGGTCGTGGCGGTCGTGATCAACAGAGATGCATTGACGGTGACGCCGTTGACATCGGCGCCCTCGATCCTGATGCGGTCAGTCCCGAGAGTTATCTCCTGGGCGTTGATGGCGTCGCGGATGGTGTCGGCGCCGACCGCGACCGATGTGCCGACCACGCTGACAATCGCCGATCCGGCGCTAACCAGCAAGCGACCGTTTGCCGTCTGGCTCTGCACTTCCATCTGTAGGAGGCCGATGTTGCTCGGGCCCTCCAGGAAATCAGCATGGTTGAGGTAGGTAACCTCACCGTTGATGATCCCGACCCGGTCGGCCCCCGCGATGGTGTGCATGTGGTCGCTCTTGTATGCCGCCAGTGTAGGCGCATCGAGCAGCGTGGTGTTGATGGTGAAGTTGCCGCCCTTGCCGACGTCACCCGTGATGATCAGGTTCGTCCGGGTCGGATCGTCAACGCTGGTCAGCGCTGCGGCCGAACCGTTCAAGAGCGTCTTGGAGTTGAACTGAGTGGAGTTCGCGATTCTGTCGATCTCGTCAACGAGCTGATCGACCTCTCGCTGAATCTCGGATCGGTCATTCTGAGTCAGAATGCCGTTTGCGGACTGGATGGCCAGCTCGCGAATGCGCTGCAGGATGCTGTTCGTCTCAGACAAGGCACCTTCTGCCGTCTGGATGAGGCTGATGGCTTCCTGAGCGTTCTGACTGGCCCTCTTCAGACCGCGAATCTGGGCGCGCAAGCGCTCAGATATGGTCAATCCGGCAGCGTCATCGGCTGCTCGGTTGATTCTCAAGCCGGTCGACAGGCGTTCAACGTTTGACGCCAATGCCCGGCTTGTCTGCCCCAAACTGCGTAATGCGTTCAGGGAGATGATGTTCTGGTTGATTTGCAGAACACTCATGTAGTCTCCTCCTTGAGACAATGAGTTAGTAATGTGGGCGAGGCTCAAAAATGCCTCGCATCGCGGGCTCGGTCTAACGGGATCCGTCCCTCGGACCGGCCCGGAAACGATCGTTCACTGTGCTAAAACGCACAATGACCCTTATGGAAGCGGCTTTTTGCGCTTCCATCAGGTGGTTCGGTTTTCACCTCCTCAGAGGGGGCACCCCACCCACTCTGCCACCGTCTTCCATTTTCAATGTCCCCTCGGCGTCCGGAGCGCCGGGAAACAACAAGCGTACGGGGATCACGCGGTCCCGTATATACTTTTGTCGGCAGGCTTTTCGATGACTTTAGCCCTTCGGCGGATTTTTCCGAAAATTTTTTTTCTCCCCGTTCAGCGCATATAATGTGCACCGAAGTCCTTACTGAAGGGCCTTCAGTTGAACACCAGACCATGACCGAGTCCGCATCGCTACGAAAAGCCCGCCGGGAACCGAAACCCTGCGACATCTGCGGCGAAGACGAGAACCTGACCCTTCTTGGGAAACGGACCTTCGCCCAACCCACTCGCGGCGGCCTTTTCGAGTTTGCCCATGACGACATGCTGTGTCTGTCATGCGGGTTCGTGTTCTCGCGAAGCATCCCCGACGACGAGTTTCTGAACGACTACTACAGGCTTGCCTTCAAGCGCGAGTCCGAACTGGTCTGCATCGAACCCGATTTCGATCCCGAGGCAAGACTCAGAGTCATTCGGCGGTATGCCGGTGCCGGCGATGCGGTCCGGGAGATCGGTGCAAGCACGGGCGAATTCGTCGAAAGGCTGAATCGTGAGGGCTATGCAGCGAATGGGATAGATCCGCTCGAGAAATCAAGCGAGCTTGTCGACCAGGAAGGGATTTTCGGCTCCGGAAGCCTTGAGGCCGCGACGAATCAGGGATGCGACGCAGCGGTCGCCTACTATGTCCTCGAGCACATCACGCGGCCACGCTCCTGGCTTGGCGAAGTGAGGCGATTTCTCAAGCCCGAAGGCATACTGGTTATCGAGGTGCCGGATTTCTCCCGCTGTCCCGAGGAGTCGCTTTTCCCGGAACACATGGTTCATTTCACCCCCCACCATTTGCGGACGCTGATGGAGAGTGCGGGTTTCGAGGTCCTTTCGGCAGGCGAGGACAATCCGAGCCGACACTTCGGATTCGTGACAGTGGCCCGCAAGCGCGGGATTGTCGGCGCTGCGCTCCCGGCATCCGGAACGCAGTTGTCCGATCGGATCGACCTGGCAAAGAAGAGATATGAGGAAGGGATCGAGTCAAGGCGGCGAAAGGAAGCTCGCTACAAGAGCCTCGTCGGCTACCTCCAGAAACTGGGAGCAACGACCGGGCCGGGCAAATCCGCGATTTATTTCTGGCCGGCCAATGATATCTCAGGGGCAATCGCGCAGATGTTTCCCGATCAGTCGAACGTGACCGTTCTCGACAGCTCATCCTCGAAAATCGGGCGTCTCTATCCCGGCTTTGAAAATCCGATCCGGTATCCCAGCCTTGAAAGATGCGATCCGTCCCACAGGATTTTTATCCTTTGCTCGCCGTCATGGAACAGCCAGATCGAGCGGCAGATCAGAGACATGGACCTCGAGGACATCACGATTCTTGACGCCGTCGACTGGAGTCCCCCCGAGTGAAACGCCTGTCCGGTTTGTTCTTTTCACCTGGTGGCGCATTGATCCTGATCCGGTTTCGCAGTTAAACTTGACACATGCAGGCACGGCAACCGATCCCGACCTCCCCTTCCCCCGTTCGAGTCGTGGTGGTCGAGTACTCCGGCGAGGATGTTCTCACGCGATGCCTTGCGTCTCTCGGGAAGACGATTTCCCCGACCGTTCCGATCACGATCATCGACAATGCGTCTTTGGTGCCTGCCGAGACCCTGATCCCGGACGAAATGCGCGACCGGCCCGGACCGATCGAAGTGGTTCGCCTCGAGAAGAACGCGGGGTACGCGGGCGCGATCGAGAGGGCATTGTCGATCGGCGATGAGGAATTCCTGGTGATCGCCAACAACGATCTTGAATTCAGTCCGGGCTGGCTGGACGCGCTGGTCGAGACGGCCCGAAAAACCGGCGCCTCGGCCGTAAGCTCGACAATCCGGCATGAGAACGAATCGGAGCTCGAGCAATCCACGAACGCGAGCCTGAATCCGCTGTTGTACCTGATACCCGGAGTCTTCACCGATCGCACCAGGGCCGTCTATCCGTCCGGCGCGTGTTTCCTTCTTAGAAGAGACCCCGGCATGGAGACACCGCCTGTCGAGGCCGACTATTTCCTGTATTACGAGGACGTCTATCTCGGCTTCCTCCTGCGTGCGCTCGGCAAGACCGTGGTCCAGTGCCCGGACTCGGAGGTGCGGCACGTCGGGAGCCATGCGGTCGGAAAATCGAACCCGAATCTGGTCGCGTTCTTACAGGAACGTAACCGCCTGGTTACGCAACTCCTGTTCTTCGATTGCGGAACGCTTCTTGGCATTTCTCCGGCGGTCTTTCTCGACTCGCTTTTCAAGATTCCCGCATGCTGGGTACGGAAGAAGCCTGTATGGGCGACTGTCCGCGCACATTTCTGGGTGCTTCTGAATACCGGATGGATAATGCGAAAGCGGCGAGCGCTGAGGAGACTCCACGACTTCAAGCCTCGACGGATTCTTCCGTACCTGACTGGAAAGATCTTGCCTCCGTCGACGCCGGGAGCCGGTTTCTGGAACGCGATATCGGCAGGATGGTTCAGTCTGGTCGGAATTCCGGTGGACAGGGAGGCATCGAGATGACAAGGCAAACCGATTCATCCGCTCCTCCCGCGAATCGGGTCCGCCGCAGGTATGTGCTTCTCAGGTTTGTTGCTGCTGTTCTCTTTGTCCTCTCGCTCGCGCTGAGCTTCAGAGGTCCGCGACCGACATGGGCCGACGAGACCTTCACGCTGCGAATCGCACCAGTCTATACCCGCGATTTCCGGCACGAGATCGAGCTCGACGTTCACCCGCCCTTGTATTTTGCTCTGAGTTCTCTCGCCGCCGAGCTGTCACCTCGGTCGCCGAACCCGAACGACTATCCTGACTATTCTTCGCCTCCAACAGTGAGAGCATTCTCGTATTTGATTTTTCTGGCGTTGCTGTGGATGACCTTGCGCCTCGCGGGAAGACGTGTCGACAAGCCCGAGGACATGCTCCTCCCGACCTTTCTCATTCTGACAAGCGCCCATCTTGCGCTTTTCGGACCGATGATGCGCTACTATGCGCTCTCGGCTCTCGGAGTGATGAGCGCGACACTCCTGCTTCTCGAACCGGTCAGACAACCGTCGCATTTCCCGGCCAGGTCTACGGTGCATCGGGCGGTGTGGTACGCGGTGGCGATGTGGGTCGCTCTTTCGTCGAGCTACATCACGGCGATCGTGCTGCCGGCTCACATCATTTTCCTGCTCAGGCGACCGAAATCGGAGGCGCGACCATTCTGGTTCGCGCTTGGGGCAGTTGCGCTCGCGTCGCTTCCCCTGCTCTGGCTGCTCAGAATCCAGACGACGTTTGTAAATCACCACGGCTCTGCGGGGCTTGCAGGGCTGATGAAGGGCTCGATCGCCCGACTAGCGTTCACGATCTACTCATTCCTGATCGGGGAATTCATAAGGCCGTGGGACTGGCTGCTTTCGATCCCGGCGCTCATCGCCTTCTGTTTCCTCGTCTTCCTCGCCTGGAAGGTGCGAAAGACGGCCCTCGGCGGCCTCCTGTGGCTTATGTTGGCGATTTCGCTCCCGCTCGGGGCAATAGCTCTCGCACTGATCGGCGTCGGTGTCGAGTTCTGTCCCGCGAGGCTGTTTTTCCTTGCTCCGATATTCCTGATTCTCCTCGCGCTCGGACCCGCTTCCGCAGGAATCGCCCCCAGGACCGCCGGACTGGGAGCAGCTGCCATATTCGTGCTCGTTGTCGTTAATCTTGCATCGACGTTCAACTTCCACGCGGGAAACTTGTACATCCAGTCAACCTATGTCATCCCCTGGAAGGAGATCGGAACGAGGATCCAGGAGATCAGCGAAAGCTCGAACGAGACCTGGGTCTATACGGACGATCCCACTCTGAACTACTGGATTGAGCCCGATTACCCCACGAAGCTCATCCCAAAAGACATTTGGGCCGACGAGATGATGCTCCCTTACCGTGAAGGTCAGGGCCCCGACACCATAGTCCTGGTCTACTCGCCGCGAGCATTTACCGATGAGGGGCTCAGGAACACTGCCACTTGCGCTCTGCAGCGCTCGGCGGTCCTTGAGAGTTCGATTGAATACTTGCGGGAAGATGAAACCGCTGTGAGACTTAAATCGATGTTATTAGGGCGGCCCGTATACGAGGTCAAGAAGGTTTTGGCCGTGTATCATGCCGCCGGGTGAGAATAGTGCAGTTACGCGATCATCTGTTGGCCCTCATCGTCCATGGCGGAATCCTTCTCGCCATCTGCATCATTGTCCTGACAACATCGTGCGGGAAGGAGGCCCCCGCGCAGACGCCCGATGCAGTGGCGGGATACTTCCGCAAGCTGCAGAGCAGTCTTGACTCGACCGGGGCCGAGAGCGTGGTGGTCATCGCGGTGGACGATAACGCAGGCGCGGGACAGGACCTTCAGCGCAAGGTCTTTCAGGAAATCCAGGCCCAGCTCCAGAACATCAAGAGCGCCAGTGTCCTCGAGTATCCCAGATCTGTACTGGACGAGAAATTCCGCACGCTGGGAATCGACCCGAAGGACCGCATCTCACCCGAGGCCGCGATAAGCCTTGCCAAAGACCTCCAGGCGGACGCGCTTCTCTACGCATCGATCGAGAGCAGCGCACCCGATGTGCACATCAAACTGTATTCCGGCGAGACCGGCGCCGTGATCTTCGCGGAGACGCTGCAAGCATGGCCTCTGCCCGTGACCAAAGAGGAAGATACCACGGGGCTTGAGGAGACAGGTGAAGGCGCCTCCTCTCCGGACCAGGCCGAATCGTCGGGAAGCGTCAGCGGCAGCAATCTCGGCCAATAGACAGCCGGATTCGGTTCCTCAGCCCATCCCGCCCGTCTCATCGGACTTCCGCGTCGAGACCTCCTCCATGAGATCCATCTGAATCTCCTGAATCTCAAGAAGCCTTTGCCACTGATGCATCACCAGGTAGTCCATCTTATCGTGAAGGCTGCGAATCTCCAGCTCGGCAAGCAGATTAGTTCGAAAATCCTGCTCAATTTTGCCGGGCTGCGACGGGCATGTCAACGTCGGCACTGTTGCCATAAGCGCCCCGCTTTGATATTATTTCCAGACGGCACGCCGGTTCGTTTGAGGCCGCCGATAGGGAGTCTCCGAGTGAAAGAAGAAAAGGACACTCACGATCTCGTGAAAAAGGCGTACGCGTCCGTCGCGAAGGGAAAGTCCTGCTGCCCGCCCGAGAAGTCATGCTGTTGCGGACAGCCGGTCGAGGAGGCTGTTGCAGTTCCTGAAGCCGAGCTGGGCCTTTCGTGCGGGGACCCTGTCGCATTCTCGCAACTCAAGGCGGGCGATACGGTCCTGGACCTCGGTAGCGGAGCCGGCAAAGATGTTTTCACCGCCGCGATAATCGTCGGCGCGACCGGCAGGATTATCGGCGTCGACATGACGCCCGAGATGCTCGATCTCGCCCGCGGAAACGCCGTCGCGTTCCGGGAGCGAACGGGTCTCGACAATTTGGAATTCCGGTCCGGTCAGATCGAAGAGCTTCCCGTCGACGACTCATCGATCGATGTCGTCATCTCCAATTGCGTGATTAACCTTTCGCCCGACAAGAGGCGGGTCTACCGGGAAGTGTTCCGTGTGCTCAAGCCGGGCGGCAGGATGGTGGTGAGCGACATCGTGCTCAACCGAGAGCTTCCCGAATCGCTGAAGTCGAATGAGACTCTGTACGCGGGCTGCATCGCGGGCGCTCTTCTTCGGGAGCAATACATGGACGCGATCCGCTCGGCAGGGTTCGCGAGTGTCGATATCATCAAGGACATCACGTGGACTTCATCGCAGGCGGGCGACGATCCGATCACAAGCGGCCTGGGCGACGTGCTCACGTCAGTGTCGGCGTCGAGCATAACTGTAACGGCACGCAAATGATCGGTGAGATCCAGGCCGCCTGACAAAGACTCTCTCGTGCAGTCCGCCCCTATCTCCGGAGCTTTGCCCTCCACTCGTAGCATGCGCTATTATCGCCTCATGGGAAGGAACACTCTTCCGATAGTTTGGTGCCTTGGTGCCGCGGCGCTGTTCGGCGCGTCGACCCCGGCGTCGAAAGCAGTCCTCGCGTCGATGCATCCGGTGACCCTTGCCGGCCTTCTCTATCTCGGTGCCGCGATCGGTGTGTTGCCGTTCTCGTTCAGAGGCGGGTCATGGAGGCTCGCGAGAAGACGGCGGCACATTGTTCGACTCATGGGCGCCGTTTTCTTCGGAGGCATCCTCGGTCCTGTGCTTCTGCTGCTCGGGCTCAGTCTTGCACCCGCGGCCTCCGTATCATTGTGGCTCAACCTGGAGAGCGTGGCGACAGCACTTCTGGCCTGGGCGTTCTTCAAAGAGCATCTGGGGCCCAGAACCTGGATCGCCGCAGGTCTTGTCTTTGTCGCCGGGGTCATCCTCGCATCCCCTTCCAGCTTCGGTCTGGGGACCGCTGCGCTCTTGGTTGCGCTCGCATGCCTCAGTTGGGGGATCGATAACAATCTCGAGGCGACAATCGACGGCCTCACGCCTGCCCAGGTCACGCTCGCCAAAGGAACTGTCGCGGGCCTGGTCAACCTTGCGTTGGGTCTCGCGCTCGAGGGTCCGATTGGAGACCCCCGACTGATCCCCATCGCGCTGGCTCTGGGGGCTTTGGGATACGGGCTTTCTATTGTCCTGTACGTCAGCGGCGCGCAGAAACTCGGGGCCGCTCGCTCGCAGATGCTTTTCGCCACGTCGCCTTTCCTGGGCACTGTCATCGCGTGGACGGCCCTTGCCGAATCAGTGCAGGTTGTGCAGATAGTCGCAGCGCTTGTGATCGCGGCGGGCCTCGCCCTGATGTTGTCCGAGCGCCACGAGCATTCCCATAGTCACGACGCCGTTGTCCATACGCATGACCACACTCATGACGACGAGCATCACGACCACGTTCATGAGAGTCTCCCTCTGCAGGCAAGGCACACTCACGAACACTCTCATGGCGCGGACCGTCATTCGCACCCGCATATGCCGGACCTCCATCACCGGCACGGGCACAGGAGCAGTTGAGGCCGACCCCTTTGCTGACTGGAAGCGAGGCCTTAGCTCAAATGGCGGGGATGGTTGTCGCCGATGGCTGACGCCATCGGGTACGCGCTCGCTTACGCTCGCGCTTCGGAAAGGTCGTAGGTCTCCATTTGATCGCCCTGCTCCCTGAGGACATAGACCACTGCCCTCTCAACTTCATCCCAGGTCCACTTGTAGCGAGTGCTGCCATGACGCGCCCAGCGCTTGCGGTCGCGCGAATCGAAACCATCCTTGTTCAGACGTCGGGACGCATAAGCTTTGAAGTCGCTCATGACCTTCTCCGCACGAGCATCGGCTTGCACGACCGCATGAACGTGATTCGTTCGAACGTGAGCAGCAAGCAGCATCCAGCCTCGGTAAGCACAGACCTCGATTATGGCTTCCATGACCACTTTCCTGCGCGGGCCGTCAAGTTCATATGGAGGCTGTTTCATTTCCTCAAGCTCAAATCCCCAGAGTTCGCGACTTGCAGGAACCGTCGGCGAGCCGGGATAGTTGTGACGATGACCGTCGACCGACCCGGCGGGATCGCCGTGCAGCCATCTCCCATAGCAGTTGAAGGTGATGTGGTAAGCGAGAGGGTATTGCCGGTCCTTGGTGGATGTCATCTTGGCTGGCCTCCGGAGCCCGATGGCTCACGCCATCGGTTACGCGCTCGCTAATGCTCGCGCTTCTGAACCGGATAACGAAACGGCAACACAAAAACTGACATGGATCCGAAGCACGAGCGTAAGCGAGTGCGTACCCGGCGGCGTCAGCCACCGGCATCCCGAAGCACGAGCGTGAGCGAGTGCATACCCGGCGGCGTCAGCCACCGGCCTCCCGCTTGCAATCCCGCACCCCCTGTTGTTCAATATCGGTCCCTCCTGATCGCATTCATTCGGGAGGTTTCCTTCACCACCTGCCGCCATTGCGGCTTACGGAGGTCATTTCTGAAATGTTGATGCCTTACAGGATCGAGCCATACGAAGACTTCACCATCCCGTCGAACCGCGAGAAGATGGAGGCGGCTCTGAAGAGAGTCGCAAGCGAGCTCGGGCGCGAGTACCCGATCGTCATCGCGGGCGAGGAGATCACCACGAAGGACAAGATCAGGTCGATCAACCCGTCCGACAAGGAGCAGGTGGTCGGATGGGTGTCGAAGGGCACGAAGGAGCTTGCCGAGCAGGCGCTTCAGGCGGCGCTGAGCGCGTTCGAGGACTGGAAGCGAGTTCCGTGGGAGGCGCGGGCGCGTTACCTGGTCGCGATCGCCAAGAAAATGCGCGACCGGAAGATGGAGCTTGCGGCGTGGATGGTCTACGAGGAGGGCAAGAGCTGGATCGAGGCGATCGCGGATGTGGCGGAGGGAATCGATTTTCACGAGTTCTATGCGCGCGAGGCGATACGCATGGCGGGCGTCGGCGGCACCCACGAGGTGACCCCGTTCCCGGACGAGCAGAACGAGCTTTACTACATCCCGCTCGGCGCCGGGGTCGCGATTCCACCCTGGAATTTCCCGCTCGCGATCATGTCGGGCATCACGATCGCGCCGGTCGCCGCCGGCAACACGGTCGTGCTGAAGCCCGCGAGCGCAGCGCCGGTGATCGCGGCGAAGTACATGGAGATCTGCCGCGACGCCGATGTGCCGCCGGGGGTAATCAACTACCTTCCGGGTCCGGGCGGCGACGTGGGCGATTACCTCGTGAAGCATCCCCAGACCCGGTTCATCGTGTTCACGGGGTCAATGGAAGTTGGTTTACATATCAACGAGGAAGCCGCGAAGCTGCAGAAGGGCCAGATCTGGCTCAAGAGGGTCATTCTCGAGATGGGCGGCAAGGACTTCGTGGCGGTCGACGACACCGCGGACATCGAGATCGCCGCGCAGAGCATCGTGGCATCCGCGTTCGGGTTCCAGGGACAGAAATGCTCGGCGGGAGGTCGCGCGATCGTTCACAAGAAGGTCTACGACAAGGTACTGAAGCGCGTAGTCGAGCTGACGAAGAATCTCAAGGTCGGAAACCCGGTCGAGTACGGCATTCACAACGGCGGAGTGATCGACCAGGCCGCGTACGAGAAAATCCTGAGCTACATTGAAATCGGAAAGAAAGAAGGCCGGATTGCCTGCGGCGGGAAGGCACCCGAAGGCGCGAAGGGATTCCAGATCGAGAACACGGTGATCGCGGATGTCGAGCCGAACGCACGGGTCGCGCAGGAGGAGATATTCGGGCCCGTCGTCTCGTTCGTCAAGGCGAAGGATTTCGACGACATCGTGAAGATCGCGAACGGGACGGTCTACGGTCTCACCGGCGCGCTGATCTCGAAGAGCCGGAAGAACATCGAGCGCGCGCGATGGGAGCTGCATGTCGGCAACCTGTATTTCAACCGCAAATGCACGGGCGCGCTGGTGGACGTGCAGCCGTTCGGCGGGTTCAACCTGAGCGGGACCGACTCGAAAGCGGGCGGACGGGACTATCTGCTCCTGTTCAGCCAGGCCAAGAGCGTCGCGGAGAGATTCTGAGGACTACGAAGCCTAGTGTCCACTCATTGGCGAGAACCGGACGCGCCGGGCTCGTAAATCGCGAGGCCGCCAAACTTGACCGGGCTGATCACGTTCTTGCGAATCACGATCTTGTGGCTTTCCCAGCTGTTTGCCATGTCAAAAAGAAGAATTTCACGGCTCTTTCGAGGAGCGAAAAACCTGGTGCACGCAGCCCATCTGCGACCTATGGCAGCCTGGTAAGCTCCGTCGACCGTATGCAGAACCTGACCGGTCGTCGCGTCCATGAAATCAACACGAGGCAAAGAAGGCGGCGAACTGATGCCGAGTGCGATGATGCGCCCGTCCTGCCCGATGGCGGCTCCGGTGAACGAGCCTTCCGCCAAGCGTGTCCATGTGCCCGCGGAGCCGTCATAGCGCCACAGACTGTCTGTCCGAGGAGGCGCTCCTGAGGAAGCAGCTGCCGAATTGCGGGTCTGCACCATGACGAGCATGTCCGTTTTGTCGGTCCAGATAGGTACTTGGCTGTCGACTGTGTCATCACTCCAGGGCCGCCCAGCCTTGAATCTGAGGACAGTGGCGTTGCCGCTCAGCGCATCCAGAATGATCATATCTGAGGGAGTTCCGAAGGAACCCCAGGCATAGCGAGGGGATTCGCGAATCGAATTCCAGTATGAGCGCCGGTATTCCTTCGGCACGTTGGCTGAAGGCATTCTCACGCGGTGCGGACGGTAATCCGGAAACCCGATCCGGAAGTAGATACTCCTCCCGCTGCGGTAGGCGGATGAAGTGAACGCGAGCAAGGCGCCATCATCAGCGAACAGCACATGTTGTGGCATCTTCGGCATGGTGAGTGTCGTCAGCAATCCTCCTCTTCCATCGAGAGTGTAGATGCCGTGGGGAAAGAGTGGGTCGCCGCTCTCGGTTACAATGACGGGCCAGTCGTTCTTTGCGGCGGCGTCCATGACTGTCTTGATGGCCAGTCTCATTTGAAGAGCCATGCTCCCGGCTACGAGGAACGAGACAATGAACACTGCGACGGGAACCAGATACCATCTGCGCCTCATCTCAGTCGCCTCCCCCAGTCGAAGCATGCCCGCCAGAACAGGAAGAGAGTGATTAGCGTCGCCAGTATCACGGCAACCGTGGGGCCCGTCATATCTAACCAGTCCAATATTCTCTCAAGTGGTGGCCTTGCCAACCCAGGCTGTGTCAACTGATGGGGGAGGAAGTGGATCCCCATCGCGACAAAGGCGAGGCCACTCAACACCGCAAGGTATGAGAAGTACGCGAAAAAGAACGCGCCACCCGATCTGATCATCCTGCTCCCCCACATCAGGGCCCAGGTCATGGGAAGGGCGACCCAGAGAGTCAAGGCAAAGATGCCGAAACCGATCAGCAGCAGCTTCAGGGGCTCGCTGTGGTCCCCGAACATCGATCCGAAGAACTCGTACCATCGCTGCACGGGGTTAAGAATCGGGCTGCCCAGGTTGTAGAGGTGAATGCCGAACAGCGCGGGGACGCCGAGCGTGCGCAGCCATCTGAGCGCAACCGCCGCGGCTCGCGCTCCCACGATCACCACCGGTCGGACCGGCACCGTGCGAAGCGCGTCGTCCGCGAGCCCCACAGAGACGTGGGTTCTGTACACCCAGGGCCCGATGAAAAACGGAGTGAGAACAGCCGCAAGACCGATACACCAGGCCGCGAAGGCTCGGTCGGCTTCGGCGGAATAGAAGCCGAAGATCTCAAACCCGGCACGTGCGGCGATCACGCTCCAGATGAAGACCTCCCATCGTACGAAGGCGGGGGATTTCGTGAGCCTGCCCCACGCCTGGCTGAAGATCAGCCTGAAGGGTGAATCCGACGAATCGGAGGTCCGTTTGCCGGGAACTGGATGCATGTGCCTCTCGCACTCAATTCTACAGTGGATTAGTGCCAAACGTCCACATGCTCGAAGACTTGCATGTAGACGCTACGGCACGGAAATGACTTATCGGTGGCGCCTACAAACGAGTCCTCGAGTTTGTAGGCGTTTCACATTATTCCTCTTTCGAGGCGTTTGATATTCCAAATAATGAAATTAGGAATAATATGAGACTCCCACAAGCTCCGAAGACTCCGCTTGTGGGAGCCACCGGTCCGGCTGAATATCACCAGAGCCCGTCGGAGGTGCGGTAGCGCGCGAGATACGCGTCCTCCTCGCCGAAGCCCGGCATAGAGCCGTCGAGAGACGACCAGGGGGAGAAGTCGACCTCATTTGCGTAAATGCCGACCGCATAGACAAAGGGTCCCGACACGGCCACGCCGCGCACGTAGTCAAAAGACAGACTGGTGCCCCAACTTCCGACCCAGGACCATGACCCTGGGGGCGTGGGGATGGAATCGATCCTTGCAAGGAGCGCATCGGAGTTACGCGTCTCGCGATTGGTGTTGATAACAATCCGGCCGCCGCCGAGGGTCCGCTGATCCACGCTTGAGAAACAGCCTCCGATGTAAACGTTCCCGAGGTCGTCAATCGCCATGTCCATGACCAGGTCCTTGTATTTGTAATCGGCCTCGGACGTGCTGATGACGACGGGCCAGCCGGGCTGCAGGACGCCGTCGCGCGATATCTTCGTCACGAAATGGTCCCACCTGTCGGGCAGGATCGAGCTGTGCGCACTATCTTCCGAGGGTGCGAAACGGACATCGTTGCCGCGGAAACATCCGTTGATGACGAGGTCCCCCGAGTTATCCACGAGGATTCCGCACCCAACAGCCAATTCCCAGTCGATCAAGACACAGCCGAGCCCTTCGAAGGAGGGCTGGGGGATATCCGGCGGGCCGAAGGACACAGTCGCACCGGTCGGAGCGCCGGAGGAAGTGGAATACGAGCCGCACCAGACGGCAAGACTGGTGGATGAGACAATCCGGGTTGCAGCGACCCAGACCTCCGTACCGGCAAGCGCGATTCCGTTACCGGACCATGGTCCCTCGAACCAGACAATCTCCAGGGGAACCGAGGGGCGGACGATGTCGGGGGGCGCGGTGACAGACCAGAGCGGGGCTCCGTCGGGGGAATATTTCCGCATCGCCCAGCGCGCGAATCTCGGGCTGATTTCGGAGCCGAATGTGTATGGCCAGTACACACCCGTCGAATCGGCGGCGAGCCCGCATGTACTCGTCATCTCGATCGTCTTCGGGGAGCTCCAGCCGTCGGCGGGGGATCCATCACTCATATTGAATTTCTGAAGGTAGTATGTGTCGCCGATCCTGTACGATGCATACAGCCCCGTGTCGGAGACGGCGAGAAATTCCGCGCGGTCGTCATCGGGGCCTCCGAAGGTCTCAACCCACAGGACGGCTCCCGTGGGATCGTGCTTCGTGATGAATACGTCGAATCTGCCCTCAGCGGTCGCGGACCGTCCAGCGCCCTGGGGATCGAAATCGACGGTCGACCAGTAATAGCCTGCAGTGTAGACGTTTCCCTCGGCGTCAACAGCGACATCGAGCGCGCCGTCGGTACCCACTCCTCCCCATGTTCTGACCCAGCCCGAAGCGTCCGCAATATCGGGGACGGCAGGTTCCTGCCCATAGGAGCCGGCGGAGCTCGCTATAAGGAATGTCGCAACGAACAAAACGAATATGAATCTGGAGGCGGATACCCCTGCCGTCCACACACGGGTTTTCCAACTTGTAGACGTTTTCGGTAGCCGCGATATGGCATCCTTATCGATAATGATGCCCCTTGGATGAGCCCGGTATAGCATCCACATGCTCGAAGACTCGCATGTGGATGGCACCGGAGGCCTGAGAACACGTCGCGACTCAGACGCACTTTAGGAACGGGAATTATACTGCATTTTTGCCCGCCCGGCACAGATGGAGGACGGCGGCGAGGATCTCGGCGCACGGTCCGGAGGTTTACGTGGTAGAATACGACTATGATGATGGCGAAGGTTTTGGGGACAAAATGTCCCGTCACTGCGGTTTGTGCTGCATATGACCCCGGTGGCGAGCGGATTGGGTCAGCAGGCCGGTTTCCGCACGAAAATGCGCAGGTTTTCAACCTGATAATCCCCGGTTCCCCCTCTGGCCGATGGGCTGCGGATTCCGGCGAGCCCGCATCTCAGGCGGGTTTCAAGACCCTTTGAGCGCCATACATCGCCTTAAACACCCCCCCTGGGATTGGACCCCAATGTGCTGGGAAAACCCCCGAACGGCTTACTCTATACCAAAGAGAAGGGGGTATGGCTTATTGGATCGTTCTGTTAAAGTTGACTGGAGGTGAGTCCAAATGGCTAGAGCTCTCAAGCTCCGGCTGGATGAACTGGTCTTCACCTTCGATCTCGACATGGAAGAGTACGGTCCGGAAGTAGTCGATGTCACCGGGCCGCATCTCTTCGATGAGAACCATCGATCTCGCGAGCTTTCTTCGAATGGCATCAATTTCCTGGAAGCCCAGGTGAAGAAAGCGATCAAGAAAGCGGAAGAAGAAGACGATTAGTTAAAATCTTTGTGGAATCCAAGTGAACTCGCAGCCCCGATGCCCTCGGCAAAGGGGCTTTCTTTTTTTTCGCCGGACGGCGGTGATTATCGCGACCGGCCTTGACAGGTCGGCTTCGACATGGCATGTTCATATTGAAGTCTCTTCCCCTCGAACCGCGCTTTTCCTCCACCGGGAATCAGGAGGTTCCCCTAAATGCCCAAAAACCCTCAGCCTGTCGCTGTTCTCATGTTTGTCCTTCTCGCGATCGCATCGTGCGCCAGGGACGGCACGACACCGGGCGAGTCGCCCTCCTTGCCTCCGGTGACCTCGGAAAGCGAGAGCCCTTCACAGTCGGTTGCGCAAGCCGGAAATCAGGAGGGAATGGGGCACTATCTGTGGGGATATTTCCTTGTGCTGGTCGACCCCACAGTGCCGCGGGTCGAGATAATCCCCGTCCGCGATGCCGTCAGCCACATGAATGTGCTGCAGTTCCTCGAGCAGTGGCCGTGTGCGAACTGCCTCAAAATTGCCGGCATCCAGGCGGGACCGGACGGCACCATCCTGGTCGACATCTCGATCAAGCATCCGTTCGCGAATCCCAACCTCACCGGCTTCGATGTCCGCGGAATCACGATGTTCAACGGGAGCCATCAGTTTCCCGCATCGGGACTGATTTTGTCCGATCACAGCCTCGGAGACGGCGAGCTCGTGAATGCCGACGGGTACACGACTCTCTACAATCCGACCACGGCTGGACACGGGATGGAGGGGTACATCAAGGGAAAACTGAGCACCGTGGCTGTCCCGAATGCGACGCTGAACGGGTATAAGCGTTTCATCACCGACAACCCTGAAAACTGGCGCAATGCGTTCTATGCGGGCGACACGATCGTAGTGACCTACCAGATCAAGATGCCAATAGGGCCGTTCGTTTTCGGATACGCGATCGATGCGAGCTGGGCGCCGCCGATCAACAAGCCTGTCGTCGATCCGATGACCGATTTTGGTCTTGAGGCGAACTGCGCTGAAGCGTGGAAGATATCGGTATCCGATAGCCCGATCTCCGCGGGTCTCACCGATTGCGGCGGCTCTGCGAAACTGACCATCGATGTCTACGACTGGCAAGGCAAGGACAATGCGCATCCCGTCGTGGTCGAATGCCCGGAACTTTTCGACGGCACTGTCGAAGCTGCAGAGATGGATGAAGGTACCGGGTTCACGAGCTACGAGGCGATTGTCGAGAACGTGAAGCTTGCGCCGGCAGGGGAGTACCTCTGTCTCGTCGGCAAAGAAGCGGCGGAGAACGATCCATCGAAGCCCTGGCTCAACCTGACTGCATACCGGATTCATTCACTCGAGGTCACCGCGGTTGAGAAGTTTCCCCCGGTAGCCCTGGCAAAAGCGAATTACTACACCGAGCAGCCCGGACAACCTATCGAGTTCACGGATGACGGCTCTTATGACCAGGATTGCGGCGCTCTGGTCAAGTACGAATGGGACTGGGACAACGACGGCACATACGACGAGGAAGGCTCTGCAGTATCGCACTCATGGAGCGTGGTCGGGACATACTATGTTCAGTTCCGCGTGACGGATGACGACGGCCACACCGACGAGCTCGATACGCCGCTGAAGATCAACATCAAGGATGATTTCGGGTGGGCGCGAACGTGGGGCGACTATCCCTACTCCGAAAAGTGGGCCTCAGGAACCGCTGTCGACAATGAGGGGAACGTCTATCTCACTGGATTTGAACCTACCAGTCAGGCTTTCCTGGCCAAGTTCGACGCATGGGGTCATGCCGTATGGACTCGAAAATGGGGGTCGGAGGACACCTTCAGCCATGGCGCGAGTGTCAAGACGGATGGGGCTGGAAATGTATATGTTGCGGGTCCATTCGGCGGGACGATAGATTTCGATCCGGGTCCGGGTGTCGACGAGCACAGCGCCTATGATGCGTGGGTGAGCATATTTCTCAGCAAGTTCGACTCGGAAGGGAATTTCCAATGGGCGCGAACATGGGGAGGCGTTCAATACCCCGCTTCCGAAATCCCCGTAGGGCTGGGCTGCGATGTTGACGGCAATACGTTCGTAACCGGCCCGTTCGGCGTGGGAGATTCCTCCCAATTCGATTTCGATCCGGGACCGGGCCTAGATGAGCATCCATCGAACGGGTATATCGATGTGTTTCTGAGCAAGTTCAACACGGACGGAGTCTTCCAGTGGGCGCGCACATGGGGATCCAGCGGCAATTATTCTACATTCGGCGAATATGGAGCGGATTCAGTTACCGATGGGCTGGGAAACGTCTATGTAGTTGGGATGGTTGAGGAATGCGACCTCGATCCCGGCCCGGATGTGGACAATCATTCATGGGGGCCGTTTTTGAGCAAATTCGATAATGACGGGAACTATCTGTGGGGCCATACATGGCCGGAAGACCAAAGCGCTCCCTGCTATGTGACGGGAGTCGCTTTGGCCGATCCGTCGGCGGTTTTCGTGTCCGCTTCGGTTGAATCTATGGGCTATGATGTGGACTTTGAGCCCGGACCGGGAATCGATCTGAAATCTCTTCCAGGCCAGACCAGCGCTTATGTGAGCAAGTTCGATTCGGAGAGCAACTACCAATGGACCCAAATCTGGGGAGGCGTGGACGGGCGCTGTACAGCCAGCGGGATAGCTACTGACCCGGATGGTAATCTCTGCATCGCCGGCCGTGGTTATGGTATTATCGATTTCGATCCGGGCGAGGGCACGGATAACCACTTGACATACGGGTGGTGTGCTTTTCTCAACAAACTGGATCCCGATGGGAATTACCAGTATGTTCGTACCTGGTCGGGGCCTACGAATGATGACTATGCCAATGGATCGGGAGTAGCGGCAGATCTGTCAGGCAGCATATATACCGCCGGGACTTTCAGCGGGATCATCGATTTCGATCCGGGGCCGGATGTCGAGAATCACCAAGCGACCAACTGCGGGATTTTTCTGGTCAAGATTCTGGCGGACGGTTATTGGTAGGACGGTGGGAATCCTGCGCGAGAAACCAACACCGCGCTACCACTTGTAGGACAGCTTCAGCAGGAGATCGTCCACGTCATAGTCGAGGTTGGTTCTGTCGATGAAATCCCCATTCACCGACTCGTATTCGAGCGTCCATTTCCAGTTCTCATCGGGCTCGAAGCCCACTCCCCCCGAGAAGGATGTCTGGTCGTACCCCCAGTCGCCTCCGACATCGTATTTCCAATAGTCGCCAAACAGGCTCCAGTACTCGTTTGCAGACCATGACCAGCCGCCGCCATACTCCCGTCCGTTCTGGTCGATTTCATTTTCCGACAGTGAATTCTCCGTCCTAAGGAAGCCGCCACCGATGTACAACGTGAAATCCGGGTCGATCATGCCGGTCCAGTTGATCGAGAGATGCTCCACCGAGCTTCGGGAGTTACGGTCATTGTTCCTGCGGTCCTGGGTTTCATATTTCAGAAGCCAGTCGCCGTTTTCAATGCCGACTCCGGATCGCGGGTTGTAGCGAAGAGCGTAGGCATATTGATTTTCCGACTTCCACCACAGGGTGGGAGACTCAATGCGCACGAAATCGGTCAGGGGGAGCCCGTCGCGGTCAAGCCGGTTCAGGTCGACCGTGAAATCGAGATCATCGTCGATTCTCCATCTTCCACCCAGGTTCCAACTGTCGGTCTCAACGGTGTCCTGGAGAATTCGGCCGTTGTGGATCTCGTGTCGATCAGGATCTACGTAGAAACCGAAATTGGTATACTGGTCGGCATGAAAAACGTCCGACCTTCCGAAATCCCATGAGCCATGAAGCCAGAGGTTGGACGCCGCGCGCCATTTGCCGTCAAGATCGAAATCGAATTGGTCTCCGGCGGGATGCATTCTGGACGGCCCTGTGTTCCTGTTCGCCCAATTGACATGGCTCGTGACGTTGAGACGATCGACTCCGAGCGCGTTCACGAATCTGCCGTAGCCGCCGATCCGAAATGTCCTCAGACTGCTGCCGTCGTCCACGTCCGCGACTCCGTAAGCCACATTGCCCTCGACATAATTCAGATCGCCGAAATTGCGTCCGGCACGGAAAACACCCGACGTGTGATCCACGTCGTTGACCGAGCCGCGCCTGTCATTGAAACTCCTCTGGCTGAATTGGGTCGAGCCGTTCCAGCCGCCGAGCTCGAAATCATAGGAGAGTCTCGCCTCGTTGGTCTCCCAATTCGATGCGAGCAATCCGGTAACCGGGTTGCGGATCACATTTTCGCGATAGGAGTAGTTGAGAGCGTAGGAATTCGAGCAGCCGTAACCCTCGATGTCCAGCGTGAAATCGCGACGGGTCGCAGGGTTCGCAGACGGAATCTCGAAGTATCTGTACTTGTTGTCGGAGGCGGTCACACGCATTTCGCCGGGTTTCCACAACTCCGCCGAGACGCGATAGCTCGGATCCCATGAGTCGTTCAGGTTGAACCGAAGGAACGAGCCGTCTGACTCCCATCCGCGATAGCTGAACTCTCCCAGGTAGAACGAATTTCCTTCGAAAGGATCGTGATATCGTCCGAAGAACGGAGCATCCTCACCGCTGGAGTCGAGCTTGAAAACCAGCGCAAGGTCTCCCTCGGCACGTACGGCGTTTTCCAGGTAAGTGACCGCGGAGGCCTCGCTCTCGCCCTCGGCAAGGGCAGGAACGCCTGAGATAAGCACCAGGAATACGAGCGATGCGGCGGTTATCCAACTGTATAGTATTCTCTGGCTCATGGATTCACCTCGCGGTCAGTCGACAATGATCGGGTTGTGGTCCGGCTCCGTGTAGTCGAGAAACAGGGGATGCGTGTTGGACCCATGAATATCGACGTGGCATCCGGTGGTCCAGCAACTGCCGGAGAAGTGGTTCTCGGGTCCGCGGTCGGTATGGCATTCAAGACAAAGCCTCCGGGAGTTTCTCAACAGGTTGTCGGCGTTGCCTCCGTGGACGAAGTGGCACGTGAGACATCCATCGCCTCCGGACGCCTGCGAGACATCGTGGCTGTACGCGAAAGGCCCCTCCTTGTCGGCATGGCAGGTGAAGCACAGCTCGTCCCCGTCGGCGACAAGCTGCGCATCGTACATACCCGAATGCGGATTGTGGCACGAGTCGCAGCTCAATTGGCCTTCCTCGACAGGATGATGCGCCCGCATGCTGAACTCGGCCCTTTTCTCGGAGTGGCACGTATAGCAAAGCTCGAGCTCATTTTCCTTTACCAGGAAACCGGGATTGGATGAATGTCCGCTGTGACAGCCGAGGCAGGATACATCGGCCGAGTAGTGCTCGCTTATTCGCCAGCGTTCGAGGCTGTAAGTGCGCAGGTCCGAATGACATTTTGAGCAGATGTCGGTCACATCGTCCGTGGACATCTTGAGGGGGTCGAGAATACCCGCGACATCGCCCATATGTTTTCCGCCGGGACCATGGCATGCCTCGCAGCCCCGTCCGTAGTCAGGATGGTCGGGATTGTTGTCGATAAGCCCAAGGTGGGTAAATAGCGTGCCGGGATTGAGGTCGGTGTGACACATGAGGCACGCCTCGCTGCCGACGTACTCGGCATCCGCGCCTGTGTAGCCGGATATGTACTCGTCCTCAAAGGACCATCCGGGGGCGACATTCGCGCCGATCACAGACAGGATGCCTGCGCCGGCCAGGAGTACTAACAGGGTCCATCCTCGAAAATGCATGAGATAACCTCCCTCAAGGGATGTCCGTGAAAACTCTATACCCGCCCCGATGACAACAGATTAGAAGCCACTGCTCAGGCTAATTGTGCGGATTGTGACAATCGCTGCACGTCAATCCCGCATCGTTGGCTCCGTGTTCGCCCTTCTCGAAGGCATCCGCCTTGTCGGCGTGGCAGGTCGAGCAAAGCGCGACCACCGTCTCCTTCACAAGAAAGCTCTCATAGTCCGAGTGCCCACTGTGACATGTCGCGCAGGATATCTCGCCCACGTTGTGCTTCCCGTCTTTCCAGGAGTCAAGCTTGAACGAGTCCTTCTCCTCATGGCACCTCGTGCAGATTTCCGTCACTTTCTCCGAGGGCATCTTTCCGAAGCTGAGGATACCTGTGGCGACACCGTTGTGCTTGCTTCCGGGACCGTGGCACGCTTCGCACGAGAAACCGTAGTCCGGGTTCTCTTCGTCACTGTCTATTATGGAAACATGAGTGACTTCGTCCTCACCCGGAGCACGATCCTTGTGGCACATGAGGCATTTGTCGCTGCCGATCCGCTCAGCGTCCGCACCCGTATAACTTTTCATGTAGGCGTTTTCCTCTTCCTCGGACCAGACCGCCTGGGCAAGAAGGACCAGAAGCAGGATGATCGCCACGCCTGTGATATTCAGCACAACGCGCTTGTTCGAAAGCGCCATATGTTTTTCCTCCTTGACGGCAAGAGACTGCCGACCAATTCGGTTGTTTATCGCAACGAACCCGGATCACGAACCGGGCTCGAAACCGGCAATTGAATCCTCAAGCAGCGAGACAGCGTAATCGAAATTATGGATTCCGAGCGAGCCGTCCGCGCTGACGAAGTCGTAGTTGAACTTCGCGCGCTCGTAATTCACCGTGAGCTTGTCGTTGTCGGTCGCCGCGTCGAGCTCAGTCTTGAGGGCATCGAGCAAGCTCTGCACGTGCGTCTGAGCGCCGAAGATATCGAACGAAGTTGCATCGGCATGGCACTCCCGGCAGGCCTGGATGACGGGTTTGAACGTGTGACCTGAGATTGCGTTTTCGCCGTTGCCGGTCGCGTCGAACGGCGAAGTCCACATGTGGCATGCGACGCAGGCCTCGCCGAGATATGTATGGGCGGAGTTTGAGTATGTCTTGCCGGGATACTCATAGCCGCCGGATCCTCTGTACATGTCGGCGTTGGGATGGTGCACGCCCTCGCCGGGAACAGCGTCCTCGGTGTTATGGCATTCACCGCAGAGCGTCACAACATCGGAGCGCAACTGGAAATCGTTATCCTTGGAGTGAGGATCGTGGCAGACGACGCAGGTGATGCTGTACTTGAAATCGGCCGGGGTTGCGGTGTCGGGAACGCTGGACGCGAAGATGTAATCGGCCGAATGACATCGCAGGCACTCGGTGGAGAAATGGGAGCTGCGGTCTCGCTCGTTCAGGGCGTCCGCATGAGCGCTCGTCTTCCATTCATCATACGTCGGATGGTGAGCTCCCGCGTGGCATGATCCGCAAAGGTCACCGCTAACGTTCGACTTGAGCGGCTCGAACGTGGCCACATGCTCGCTGCCTGCGCCGTGACAGGCCTCGCATTGCACGCCGCCGAATCTCTCCTGCACGACCGGGTCGGGATCGTCGTAGCCGCTGTTCGCCGGGTCTCCGTCCAGACCCGTCACGTGGCACACGATGCAGTAGTCCTGCACATGTCCACCGGCCAGGAGGTCCGGAAGAGCGCTGGCGTGACGCGTCCTCTCCCACTCTTTGCCCATATCAATGTGGCAGCCGGAGCACACATTGGCCGACAAGTACCTGAGCTGCGAGCCGGGCCCCGGACCGACCGGACCGGAATCGCTGTTGCATGCGGCCAGCACACCTGCGAGGATGAAGAATATCGGCAGAACGACGTACTTTGGTCTCATTGATACTCCTCTACGAAACTATTTCACCCCGGTAAACAACATTGGATGCTAACATTGAGACCCCTGGTTGTCAACGGGAATTGTCCCGGAATCAGGCTTAAAAAATCGGGTCATTATCGCCTTCTCGCCATAAGCATCCGCGGACAGCGCAGGGTCTTGATTAGTCCGGTTCCCTGTGATAGTTTCGTGAGCCGGGTAATATGTCATGTTCTCAATGATTATTCCAGCATTGATTTTCCCGCTGAGTCCTGTTTTGTCCCCGACGTCCTCGGGATAGATCCATGGAAAGAACTCCACTGCATTCGCTCATACGGAGAAAGCGTGTCGCGGTCAGGGTGATCGCGGCGTTCGCGGCATGCATACTCGCTTACTCCGTGTCCACCAGGGTACTCGGGGAGACATCGAGCCCGAACCAGGAATGCCTGACGTGTCACGGCAACCCCGGACTGAGCACGAAGCTTTCGTCCGGAGAGACCCTGCTGCTGGGGGTCGATGCGGGCGCATTCGCGACGTCAATCCACGGGCGGGAGGGCATAACCTGCCGACAGTGCCACGTGAACATAACTAGCTATCCTCATTCAGCGATAGAGGAGGAGTCGCGACGGATCTACACGATCAAACGGAACGAGGCGTGTTTCGAGTGCCACAGCGATATCGCCGGTCAGTTTCACGGGGGCGTACACGACACGGCGCTTGCGCAGGGCAACCTGAAAGCGGCCGTGTGCACCGACTGCCACGGCTCGCACGACACGATTCCTCTGAAGGAGAGCAGGATCCAGGTCTCGCACACGTGTCAGTCATGCCATTCAGATATATACGATCTGTACAGCGAGAGCGTGCACGGCTCCGCGCTTGAGGGCC